>Ga0209702_10000041_pt1 | contig 198533 bp, 194 predicted proteins | sample FRY01_FD_187210 | JGI IMG/M metagenome (GOLD analysis project Ga0209702, IMG submission 187210) | Freshwater microbial communities from Lake Fryxell liftoff mats and glacier meltwater in Antarctica - FRY-01 (SPAdes) (version 2) | ecosystem: Environmental > Aquatic > Freshwater > Ice > Glacier...
GCTCAACAATATTATTCTTATCCACGGCGGTGTATCTCCTCAGGTTGTTTTGATGTGTCGTAACTACAAATCAACCAGATACGCCGCTTTTTTTCAACTGTTTAAACACCAGATTTGGTTATACCTCAGAATGCTAATCTGCCTCTCTCACGGTTCATTTGTCAAACTTTGATTTTTAACAGCCAGGTGGAAGATCTCCAGTTTGCCGCTGATAGAAATACCCGGTGGTATCGCTGGCTGTTCGAAGTTGTGCACCGCGATTATTTTCCGACAACTATACGTTCCGGGCCAGTCTGGGTGTCCTCATGTTCACTTTGCTGGTGAGTGTCACAGTGGTTGCGCCGCTGGCACGTTTATGGGATTGAGTCGACTGTCTGAATACGGTATGAAGTTATAGAAAAACACGATGACTTGAATCGAAGGGCGGTGCCGATTCATGCCAGGTGTGCTATCTTTTCGCCCCAATCGGGTATGTGCCGAAAAACTTCGTGTCACTGCCAGAACGTAATCTTTGATCCTACGCAAGATTATGGATGATATGAGCTATATACTGCTCGACAGCCACAAAGACGGCTTTACAGGACTGCAGGAGGTCTAGGTGTGATAAACGAGGTGCTGTATCAGTTTGCGGAATGGCTGTATGTCCAGCCATGGAGCAGAGGTATTCACGAATCCTTTTATGTCTATAACTGGATCGAATCTACCCATGTAGTTGCTCTGATGATTTCTCTGGGCATGCTGTTTATGATCGATCTGCGCATGCTTGGATGGGCGATGCCAAACGTACCGGCATCAAAAATTGCAGATCGTCTGTTTCTGCCCATGATGGTTGGTTTTACGATCATGATTATAACCGGCTTGTTGTTGTTTTATGCCGTGCCGACGAGGACGACCACCAGCATCTGGTTCCGAATGAAGGTGGTGTTGTTGATAGCCGCGGCCGTGAATGCCTGGTTGTTCCATAAGCGTATGACCAATTCGATTGGAAGCTGGGATACTGCGCCGAAAGCACCTCGAAATATTCGCATAGGCGCCGGGCTGTCGCTGGCGATATGGGCGGGAGTGGTTACTACCGGCAGGCTTATCGCTTATGACTGGTACGATTGCTACCGTGTGCAAAGTGGTTTTATAAACTGGGTTGCAGGCTGCGTAGCTGAATAGACAGACTTGCGGCAGGTTTTTAATAGATTGAAGCGCTGACTATCAGGTTAGCAATAAAAAATTGCAGGAGTTCCCGATGGATCTTTTACCTCTTTTTGAATGGGCAGAAACGTCGCTGCTGGGCACAATCGGCAAGACCTGGGGCGGTGTGTATGCGATTGGACAGTCTTTACATCTGTTTTCCTTGGCACTGCTGGGTGGATCGGTACTGATTGCTGACCTGCGTTTACTGGGGCTGGTACTGACGGATGTTCCGTCTGAAGCCGTTGCAGATGGTGCTCATAAATGGTTTAAAATTGCTCTTGCCGGAATGCTGGCCACGGGTATCTTCATGGCTGCGGCAGTGGCGATCAGAATGTATAACAATGATTTCTTCTTTGCCAAGATGGTTACTCTGGCTGTTGGAATACTGTTTGTGTTTGCCATTAAGCGCCCTTTACTGAAACGACCTCATCATGAAATTGCTCCCTGGGTCCTTAAGTCAGTGGCAGCAGCCTCAATTATCATCTGGTTCAGTGTAGCCGCTACCGGCCGGTGGATTGGTTTTTCATAGCAAGCGCAAGATGTTTTGCCTGGAGAGATTAGTATGAGCAACGAAGCACAGACCCATAAACTCGATCGTAGAGAAATTATTGCGGGTAGCAGTTCACTGCTGATAATAGCAATTCTGCTTGGTTATTGGATTTTTCAGATCAACGGCGTGCTGGAGATGCTGGAACTCGCCTACGGTTAATTCTGCCCGACGCAAATGCATAAAAAAGCTCTGGTCGAAGAACGAGTCTTCGTCAGAGCTTTTTATGTTCGATTACTTGAGCTTTGTTATTTCATCGGAGAGAAGTCAACCGCTTTCATATAACGTCGTTCAACGCTAAGTAGAATGGGTCCGTTAACATTTGACTCTTCATTAACCTTCTGCCATTCAGGATCCTGCGAGAATGCACGCCATGAATTATTGGCAGCTTCGCGACTGGCGTGTGAAATTACATAAACCAGCGTATCCGCTGAATCGGGCTCGTCAGTTGGCAGCCAGTAAGCAATATTAGTCATGCCATGTTTCTCAAAAATGCGCATGGTATGGTCCCGAAATCTGGCCACCAGTGCGTCAAGATTGCCTGGTGTAGCCTTATAAGTTCTGAGTTCAAACACACGCTCATCCTGCGCCTGTGCTGCGGTACTCATAAATGGAAGATAGGCCAGCGCAACTAAAGACAGAAATCCCAGCGACTTTATTAGTATTGTTTTCAAAAGTTTCTCCTGTTACTTACCCAATGATTATGAAGATGCAATTGCATCAATTGTCAGCGTTCAGATTATTTCCATCAGAAAATAATCATCCAGCAATAACTCCTGAACCAGTTTGTTAATACTGGTCCGCATCGCGTCAGCGGCAGTATCGCCTTCTGCACGACTGAACAATACATTTTCCCAAAGTGTTCTTCCAGAATCCTTAAGCAGGATTTTTGCTTTGAGCTGAACCTCTACGCCCCCCTCTTTAGATATGGCATTCAATTCAGTCAGATCACCCTCAAGTGTAAATCTGGCATCGTCCTCAGCTAATGCGGCACCGTTGTTCTGGAATGCCTGCACAAAGGCTGAAGAAATAATATCAGCTACCGGAGCTTCGACCTGAACGTCGGCACTTATCAGGCGCTTATCTTCAACTGCACGTGTGTCGCCGAATGATGCAATTTTGATTGGTCCTTTAAGTTTTGCCAGGGACGGATCAGATGAGCTTTGGGTGTAGCTGTAATCCAAAACCAGACTTTCGGCCGCCTGCCCAGCAGTTCCGCAACTTATTAAAAAAGCAAAGGTTAAAATATAAAATTTCATGATACTACTCCTGGAAATGCAAAAGGCCATCTTCCTGACATAAGCGAAGATGGCCTTATTCTATTGCTGGAAAATTTCCGGCAATTACAGCTTGTCAGCTGGCCATGGCACGCCTTGGTGGCCGCTTGGAACTTCACTGATTCCCTGGAACACAAACTTCTGTACGCGCTTGCCTTCGTAAGTTTCAGTAGTGTAGATGTTGCCGCGTGAGTCAGTAGCTATGCTGTGCGGTGCATACCACTGGCCAGGCTGTCTGCCGCCGCCACCGAAACTGGTCAACACTTCCAGAGACTGACGATCCAACACATAGACCTTAAAGTTCTGACCATCAGCAAGATACAGGTATTTCTGTTCAGCATCTTTTGAGAAGTCGATGTCCCAAGTGGATCCCTGATTCAGAGTCTGTGGAGCAACAACCTGCTCTTTTACAAACGTGCCATCAGGACGAAATACCTGGATACGATCGGCGCCGCGGTCACACACGTAGATCAGGCCATCATTAGATGGAATGGCGCAATGAACTGGTCCGCGGAATTGCTGTGGCAGAGGTTCGCCCGGTGTGTAATCAACTCGTTCGTCGACGGGAACATTTCCGTATGCACCCCAGTAACGCTTGAATTCACCGTTATTCAGGTCCAGTACTGCAACGCGCTTGTTGCGGTAGCCGTCAGCTATGTAGACTTCATTATTGGCAGCGTCGATTGCAATTTCCGCTACCTGCGCAAAATGGGTGGTGCTGTTGCTGTCCGGGCCATTGCCTGGTTCGCCATACTGAGCAACAAATTTGCCATCACCAGTGAATACGAGAACGTGCGAATCGCCGCTGCCATTGCCGCCGATCCAGACATTGCCATTAGGCGCTATATCAATACCATGGTTTGACTCTGGCCATACAAAGCCTTCACCTGGACCGCCCCAGGCATTAACCAAGTTGCCGGCAGGATCGAATTCAAGGATCGGTGGTGCTGGTGTGCAGCATTCGCTGACGCCGCCTTTAAGGCCGATTTCAGTGTTGCCACCAAACATGGAATCTTGATCGCGGTGTACGATGAATACATGATCGCGCGCGTCCACATCGACGCCTATTGCGCGTCCGATAATCCATTGATTAGGTAGTGGTTTAGGCCAGAAAGGATCGACTTCAAACGTGGGGGACATTACCATGCCACTGGCAGCAACAGCTGGTTCCTGCAATTTTGTCTGACCTAGGCCCAGAGCAGCCAGAGCCACGGCAAGCGTTGCTCCTGCCGCGATTTTCATTTTTATTGTCATTGTTTTCTCCCTGTACGGTGGCCTACAAGAGGCTCGAATTATTAAGACAATAGGCAGTATACTCACTTCTTTTAGCACAGTATACTCGCTTTTTTTTGCCTGACCGGGTCACAAAAACAGTAATTTCTGACTTAGGGTGGCAGGAAAGTAAGCTGTGGAGAACATTCTGTGTTGAATTTCGCAAATCCCTATTTTGACTTTCCTACCGACGTGAGCATAGCTCTGAATAAGCGGGTCAAAGCCTTAATATGTTTGGCGGTGCTATTGATTTTTGGTGTTATTGTCACAGAACAAACTGTCGCCGATGAAATACCCTCGCGCGTAGCGGTTCAGGCCTTTATCAAACCGGAAGGCAATCAGCTCAATGTGCTGATGCGGGTACCTATGGATGCCTTTGGCGAAATCGATTTTCCAGTGCAGGGGAATCCTGGTGCCTTGATAATTTCAAGAGCTCAAAACGCTCTTGAAACCGCCGCTTATACTTATGTGCTGGGAGCGGTGCGATTCTACGAGGGTGACACCCTTCTTGAGGATGCAAGCTTGCAAACGGTTCGAGTGTCCCTTCCATCAAACCGCTCATTTACCGACTATGATTCGGCGTTTGCCAATATCAACAGCGCCCAGCTGCCTGATGAGAGCAATCTTTATTGGCGACAAGGTATGCTTGATATTCTTATTAGCTATCCAGTGAAATCTGTGCAATCTCGGTTTTCAGTGGACCCGCGTCTGGGAGGCCTTGGCATTGAGACCAATACAATATTGCGTTATGTGTTGGCCGATGGCTCAGACAGGGTGTTCACGTTTCTGGGCAATCCGGGGCTGGTGTCCCTGGATCCAGGCTGGTATCAGGCAGTCGCGCGATTTATCAAATTTGGTTTTGTGCATATTCTGGAGGGGACTGATCATCTGCTATTCCTGCTTTGCCTGCTTATCCCTCTGCGGAATGTCAAAGCGCTGATCCCAGTTATAACTTCCTTCACCATTGCGCACTCAATTACCTTGATTGCGTCTGCATTTGGTCTGAGTCCGTCTGCATTGTGGTTTCCCCCGTTAATAGAAACCTTGATAGCGCTGTCAATTGTGTATATGGCTCTTGAAAATATCATCGGTGTGAAACAAGAGCATCGTTGGATCATGACATTCTGCTTTGGCCTGATCCATGGTTTTGGCTTCTCATTCCTGCTGACTGAGAGCATGCAGTTTGCCGGTTCTCATTTGGTAATGTCTCTATTAGCCTTCAATATTGGCGTCGAACTGGGCCAGTTACTGGTGTTGATTCTGGTTGTGCCGGTGCTGGCGCTGCTATTCCGATATGCCCTCGCAGAGCGTATGGGAGTAATACTGTTATCGGCTTTGGTGGCGCACACCGCCTGGCATTGGATGGCCGAGCGCTGGACGCAGTTCATGGCCTATGAGCTTAGCCTTCCGGTGTTCAACACTCAGTTTTATATGGCGCTGATGCAATGGGGAATGCTGCTTATTTTTGCCAGCGCCGTGCTCTGGGTAATGTACGAGGGATTTAATCGATTCCTTCCGGCTAAGGATAATGCGGACACCGAAAAATCGATCTGAACAATTCATCTGAGCAAATAGGAATATATCAATCCAGATAAATAATCCCGTGCTTTAGTGAAGGCGGCGGAATGCCGTTTTCCTGTCGCACGAGTATTCTTCAATGCCCGCTGGATCAGCTTCGGCACCTTAAAATTGTCTTATGTCGCTGATATATAAATAATAAGAGTTTAACAGGCAGTTGTAGAGGCGCCTTGGAATGCCACGAAAAATAAAAAATCAACGGCGAGAGCTTGTGAGAAGATCCTTTCTTCTTTGGGGGAGTTGCAAAAAGTCACAAAAACCAGGTTTTAGAAGGGTAGCGGAATTTACAATTTGTATTACACTCACTGCCTCGTTAAAAGTACGGATGGAGTATTACAAATGAAAAAGGCTTACTGGCTTACCGCGGTTATGCTTGCTGGCGCAATAGGATCGGTTGCTAATGCCGCTCCTGAACGTGCTGGTGATTTCGCACTGCTGGACCATGAGGGTGAATTCCACCAATTCAGCAGATACCGACACATGGATGCTATTGTGGTTTTCTCACAGGCTAATAACTGTGCGACTTCAGAGTCTGCGGTTACTCAGCTTCGTGAACTTCGCTCACAATGGACAGACAAAGACGTAGCATTCCTGATGATGAACTCTGCAGGAGACGATCTGGCCTCTATACGTCAGACTGTTGCGGCGCAGAACCTGGATTTCCCAGTCATGCTGGATACCAGTCAATTGGTTGCGCAGACTCTGAATATTTCAAAAGCAGGTGAGGTTGTTGTTCTGGATCCGGCTCGGCTTACCGTACTTTATCGCGGTCCGGTTCATGAGCATATCGGCATGACGCTGACCAGCGCCAAATCTGGTGACATTCAAGATACTATGGTAATGGCCGCTTCCGGTTGTGATCTGAACCTCCCGGTTTCAACTACCGTGGCGGAAAATGTACCTGATTATGCGACAGAAGTTGCACCGATCATCGTAGAGTCCTGTTCCGGCTGCCATCGTGATGGTGGTATCGGGCCATTCGCAATGAACAGTCATCTTATGCTGCAAGGCTGGTCACCAATGATTCGCGAAGTCATGCTGACCAAACGTATGCCTCCAATGCAGATAGATCCCAATATCGGTCACTTTACCAATGCTGGTTATCTGTCTGATGCTGACATGAAAATTGTGGTCAGCTGGATTGATGCCGGTGCCCCCCGTGGCAGTGCAGAGGAAGATCCGCTGACTAAGGTTGAGCATGTTGATATGAGAGCATGGCAGTTGGGTGAGCCCGACTATGTAGTGGAAATGCCAGCCTATGAAATTCCTGCTACTGGAGTGCTTGATTACATCAATATCGATGTAGAGCTGCCATTCACAGAAGATAAATGGGTGAAAGCCGTTCAGTTTGTGCCTGGTGCCCCAGATGTATTGCACCACATTCTGACCTACGTCACGGCGCCTGCTGAAAATTTTGATGGTGGTGAATCAGCCGATCAGCGTTCTGTAGCGCGTCGATTCCTGGAAGGTTATGCGCCAGGTAAAGTAGAAGCGATGGAGTTCCCTGCAGATACTGGTGTATTCATTCCAAAGGGTCATAAATTGTCAATGCAGTACCATTTCACAACAAATGGACGTGCAACCGTGGATCAGACCAAGCTGGGTCTATATATGTATGACGAAAAGCCTGCGCATGAGAACCTGACTCGATCAGTATCCGCTCGCTTCACCATCCCTCCTCATGCAATAAACCACGAAGCTCATGGTACTTATGTATTCGAGAATGATGTTGTTGTGAATGGCTTGCGTGCACACATGCACTTCCGCGGTAAAGATATGAAGTTTACTGCAGAGTTGCCCGACGGCACCATGGAAGATCTGTTAAGCGTTGCCAATTACAGCTACGCCTGGCAGCCAACCTACCAGCTTACTGAGCACAAATTCCTGCCAGCAGGCACGACTGTCCACGTTACTGGTGCGTTTGATAACTCAGCTTTTAATCCCGCGAATCCGGATCCGGACTCAGAAGTAACATTCGGCCTGCAGAGCTGGGAAGAAATGTTTATCGGCTACTGGACGTACTACGAAGCTGGTAAGTAAGGAAATTTATGCGGGGGCATGGTGCGTCATGCCCCGCAGGAAAATTAAGGGTGTTTCAGTTGAAGCACCCTTTTTTTATGGGGGTTTCTCCCCCTGTTTGTCATAGTTATTTAAACCACGCCATGATTGTGTAGTCAGACATTAAGTTGGTAGTATGCGGCGGCAATTGATTTTTATAAAAATAAGCAGGAGTGTTCTATGAGCGCCATAATGATAGTGATATTTGGTCTGGCCGGCCTGAGTTTCGGCTGGTTTGTGTATTCCAGATTTATCGCAACCAGGATTTACCAGCTTGACCCCAATTTTAAAACTCCTGCCCACGAATTTAATGACGGCACGGATTTCATCCCCACCAACAAGTATGTACTCTGGGGACATCATTTTACTTCTGTAGCTGGCGCCGCACCCATTGTTGGTCCTGCGATTGCAGTTTACTGGGGCTGGGTTCCTGCGCTGCTCTGGGTCACATTCGGGAGTATCTTTTTTGCCGGTGTGCACGATATGGGCGCTCTTTGGGCCAGCACCAGACATAAAGGAAAATCCATTGGCGCCCTTTCTGAGACGGTCATAGGTGCGCGCAGCCGCTCCTTGTTTCTTATCGTTATTTTCCTGCTGTTGTTGATGGTAAATGCGGTTTTCGCAGTGGTAATTGCCAATGGCTTTGTCGCCACACCAGGTTCCGTATTTCCTGCCTGGGCAGCGATCTTTGTAGCAGTGATTATCGGTCAGTTGATCCGACGTAACTTTAACCTGCTGGCACTGTCTCTGGTGGGCGTGGCGGTCCTCTATTTCTCAATTTATATAGGTACATTGTTGCCGCTGAGTCTGCCTGACTCATTATTTGGGCTTTCCGAGAACGCCAACTGGATCGTGATTCTGTTTATCTATGCGGCCATCGCTTCAATGCTGCCGGTTTGGATGTTGCTGCAGCCGCGTGACTTTATCAATGGCATGCAACTGGTAGTTGGTCTGGTACTTTTATACGGTTCAGTATTCATTTTCATGCCTGAGATGACGGCTCCGGCATTTAATACACAGCTCGCCGAAGGGACGCCAAGTATGTTTCCGCTGCTGTTCGTCACCATCGCCTGCGGCGCTATTTCCGGCTTTCACGGCATAGTTGCATCGGGTACGAGTTCCAAGCAGCTTGATAAAGAAACTGACGCGCGTTTTGTTGGTTATCTGGGCGCTCTGGGTGAAGGCTCTCTGGCGCTGATCACCATTGTGGCGGTGTGCAGTGTTGCTTATGCCTCGACCACAGAGCAATGGCATACGCTATATTCTTCATTCTCCAGCGGCAGTGCGGTGGCATTTGTCGCCGGCGGTGCGAGTCTGATCGAGCAGGGCTGGGGAATTTCACATGCTTTTGCTGAGGTGCTGCTGGCAACCATGGTTGCGTTGTTTGCAGGAACGACGATGGATTCCGGAGTTCGTCTACAGCGCTATATTATTCAGGAATGGGGCGATATCTACGGAATCAAATTATTCAATAAAGGCGTGGTAGCTACGCTTATCGCCGTTACAACCTGTCTGTTACTTGCGTTTGGTGCCGGCGGATCTTCTGGTGCGGGTGGCATGATCATCTGGCCATTGTTCGGAGCAACAAATCAGATACTTGCCAGTCTTACTTTGCTGGTTATCTCGGTAATCCTGATCAAACTCGGCCGACCGGCACGGTACACGCTGGTCCCAATGGTATTTGTTCTGGTTATGTCGCTGTATGCAGCTTTGATTCAGCTCAAAAGATTTTTCATTGAGGAGAACTATCTGCTTGTTGCCCTCGATTTTGTAGTGCTGGTTGTGAGTGTGTTTGTAATTCTGGAAGCTTACTCCGTCATTATGAAACACAGACGATCCATGGCAGATAAGCCAGCCAGCAACCCAGGCGTTTAGTTTGGGATCAGGTCGGACATGGATGTCCGCTCGCTGGCTGTTACAAACAATTGCAGTGTTTGCACGGATTCAAGTTTTATACTGACCAGGTAACTCACTAATGTCGATGAGACTTTCTGGGCTTTTTTGTAGATGAATAAAATTCTGTTTCTGCTTATAACCTTGTTCCTCACACTGGATGTACATGCTTCCAGTGCGCGAGTGGGTGACTTTGGTTTGATAGATCACCGAGGTGATTTCCATCAACTAAGCCGCTATGCAGATAAACAAGCCGTAGTTCTTTATGTTTATGCCAATAGCTGCGAGATATCACAGTTAGCTGGCCCCGTGCTGGAAGCCCTGCGTGAAAAATATCGCGATCAACCAGTGGCATTTCTAATGCTGAATTCGCATCCTGATGACACGCGTGAAAGTGTTCTGGCTCAAACTAAAAAATTGGGCATCGCGATGCCTGTACTAATGGATGTTTCACAGCTGGTGGCAGAGTCCCTGCAGATTAGTAGAACCGGGGAAGTGCTGGTCATCAATCCTCGGCGAATGGAGCTGCTGTACCGGGGACCTATTAACAAAAAGCTAAGCACCGCCGCAGTATCTTCAGAAAATCCTGCCTATCTTGATGAGGTTTTGTCTGCGGTGCTGGAAGATAAGCCGGTGCGGGCTGATGCCCCTCCTGCAAAAGGTAACGCACTGGCAATGGATGGTCTGCGGGCAAGTCATAGCAGAGACATCTCTTTTGTGGATGATGTTGTGCCAATACTTAAAGCGCGTTGCGTTTCCTGCCATAAAGACAATGGTGTCGCACCGTGGGCTATGAGCAGCCATGACATGGTCAGGGGCTGGAGTGCGATGATGCGCGAAACACTGTTGACCCGGAGAATGCCGCCCGGCCAGATTGATTATAAGGACATAGACAAATTTGTTGATGTCCATTACATCACTGATGAGGAGATGATAACGCTGGTCCATTGGATAGATCGTGGCGCCTTAAATAACGGCGAGATTGATCCTTTGCTGGAAATTGAGCCTCGCACTTCCGAGTGGGCGCTGGGCGAACCTGATTTGATTGTTGAGTTCCCAACCCAGGAAATCCCGGCTTCGGGCGTTATTGATTATAAATTTATTCCTGTGGACATTGGGCTGGAAGATGATAAATGGGTACGTGCCTACGAGTTCAGTATCGGTGATAAATCAGCATTGCACCACGTTGTTGCATATACTCAGGATCGCAAACAGCAGAAGCAGAATCCAAGTGGTGGAGGCAGCCGTACCAATTTTGGTGGCTATGCCCCTGGCAGGGAGTATATAGTTTTTGATACCAACAGTGGTGTGCTGTTGAAGAAAGATATGCGCTTCATGGTGCAGTTTCATTACACCACCACTGGCCGTGTGGTGAGCGACAGAACTCGCCTAGGTTTGTATTTTCGAGATACTCCGCCAGAGAGAAATTTAAGTCGAACGGCAGTTATGAGCGGGGATTTTGTAATTCCGCCAGGTGTTGCTGATCATCCTGTGTCAGCTACAGCAGTTTTACCTAAAGATGTACACTTGTATGGTTTTGCACCGCACATGCATTACCGGGGTAAGCGTATAAAGTTTACCGCGAACTTTCCTGATGGAAGTTCCGAAAGCCTGTTGTCCATTCCTAATTTTCAACACAACTGGCAGATGAATTATCGCCTTCGCGTCCCGAAGTTCCTTCCGGCAGGCACTGAAATAGTGGCGGATGGCGCTTTTGATAATTCTCCTCTGAATCCTCTGAACCCCGATCCTTCACAGGAAGTGAAGTGGGGAGATCAGGTCTGGGACGAAATGTTTATCGCATGGATGAGGATAAGCGAGCTTGAGTAGCGGTTTGCTGCTGCCTCTCCCGATTATCTCCTGACTGATTCACCGACATTACCTTTTTCCTTTAAGGTGTCTGAGGTCTGTATGGATTTATATCCGCTGTTGTACTCGCTTGCTGATGGGAACTTCCACTCCGGAGAAACGCTGGGCAAAAATCTTGGTGTTACGCGAACTGCTATCTGGAAGCAGGCAAATGCCCTGAAGGCTCTGGGTGTGGAATTGCACTCGGTTACGGGCAAGGGCTATCGATTACCCGAACCTATGAATCTGCTTTCCAGGGAGCAGATTCTTGCGACTTCGCAAACTGACAGGGAGGCGCTGGATAAGTATTTTGACTTGCATCTTTCCATTGGGTCTACCAACATTGAGGCAATGAAAAAGGCACAGGCCGGTTATTCTCGATATCTTGTACTTGCGGAGCATCAGTCACAGGGGCGCGGACGCAGAGGCAGAACCTGGGTAAGTCCATTGGGGAAAAATTTATATTTTTCTTTAATGTGGTCATTTCAAAATGGTGTTTCGGCCCTTGAAGGTCTGAGTCTGCTGACTGCACTGGTAGTGGTTAGAGCGCTGCAGAAAGCAGGATTTGCAGGTCTGGGTCTGAAGTGGCCCAATGATGTGTTGCTCAATGGCAACAAACTTGCCGGTATATTGCTTGAAATCAATGGCGACAAGACTGGTCCCTGCCAGGTAGTTATCGGCATCGGATTGAACATCAATATGCCACAGTCTGCTGGAGCTGAGATTGATCAACCCTATGCGGATCTTGCAGCTTCGGGGGGCATGATAAATCGGAATTGGATCGCAGCGGCTTTGATTGATGGGTTGCACACTGAATTGGAGAAATTTGTAGTTTCAGGCTTTGCTCCATACCGGCAGGAGTGGGAGTCACTGGATGTTTATCGTGATAAAGAAGTTCAGGTGCAAAGTGGTGCGGGAATCATAAGAGGTGTAGTAGCAGGGGTTGACGTGGGTGGAGCCCTATTGCTGAATACCTCCAGTGGAATCCAGGCTATAAGTGGAGGTGAGGTATTTCCTTCTTTGCGACCGGTATAAGTCACGGGTCTATCGGGGAACGGTTGTGCGGCAGCGGGGGAGAACAACATGATTCTTGAAATAGATGCAGGTAACTCAAGAATAAAGTGGCGATTGCTGAGTGATGATTTACAAATCATGGATCGCGGTATCTGTTTTACAAGTGCTGAGTTAAAGAACATTTTGCCCACAATAGATAATGTACAAAGGGTGCGGGTAGCCAGCGTAAGAGGCCCGGATTTTACTTCAGGTCTAGTGGAATCAATGCAGCTGCGCTGGCACGTTGTTGCTGAGATTGCCCGTGTCGCACCTGATCAGGCCGGAGTGCGTAATGCCTATAAAAAATTTGAGATGCTCGGGGTTGATCGGTGGCTGGCAATGCTGGCCGCCTATAATCGTCGCCATAGCCGCTGCTGCATCATCAGCCTCGGTACCGCAATCACCCTTGATGTGGTAGATGAGGCAGGGGTTCATCAGGGCGGGTTCATTATTCCCGGGCTTTCATTACAAAGAAAGAGCCTGCTGGAGAGCACTTCGATTAGATTGCCAGCTGAATCCCAATGGTCTTCGACATGGTCCTCAAACGCTCTGGGTTGCTCAACTGAGGATGCAGTAAATCACGGAATATATACCATGCTGCTTAGTGGTATAGTCAATTTTCCAGTTGTCGCAGAGATTGGGGCTTCAGGAGGTTTGTTCCTGACCGGTGGTGATGCCGATGTTATTTCTTCGGGGCTGCGCGGGTACGGTATTGATCATTATTGCGATCAGGATATTATTATGGACGGCCTGGCCTACGCCCTGCCTTGACTAAGATTGACTGTAAGAGGGCATATGCGCTGGATTCTGATTACTTTACTGCTGCTGAATATGGCGTTATTTGCCTGGTTCTGGCGCTCGCCTCCTGCTGTCGAACTACGGAGCATTGAACACAACATTGACGAATCCCCAGCTCTAATACTGTTAACCGAGTTGCAGACAGTCCCAGCAGTTAGTTCCTCGAATCCGCAGGCGTTTTTATTGGGCGAGAGTGCTGTAGCATGTTATGAGCTTGGTCCATTTTTGGATTCTTCCGATGTAGAAGAATTTAATCTTAACCATAAGGACAGTTTTGCGACCCGGGTCGAGAGCAGGCCAGTGCACATGCGGGTAGACTATCGAGTATACCTGTCTCCTTATGCATCCAGGGAAGCCGCAGACAGTGCTCTTCAAGAGCTTAGAGTAAAATTGCAGGCCAATAATCTGGCTATAGATACCCTCCTTATCACCAGAGGTAGTCTTGAAAATGGGCTTGCGCTTGGCTTGTTTTCCGAGCAACAGAATGCGCTGAACGTAGAAACCCAACTAGGTGGACTTGGTTACAAGGTGCTTATTATAGAGGAGCCCAGGATACAGGAGCAGCTGTGGATATCTCTGCTCGAGTGGCCAAAAGGCCCGCGGTTGCTGCCCCAGTGGCCAGTTATCCAGCAGCAAAGACCTTATTTGCAGCGTTTAGAAAAACTCTGTTAAACGATTGCACATAGCACCCAATTCCCCTAGAATGCCGCCTCTGAACGAGAGACCCAGGAATTTCGACTTCTTAAGGCTCTAGTTGGAGGGGTTCCCGAGCGGCCAAAGGGATCAGACTGTAAATCTGACGCGAAAGCTTCGGTGGTTCGAATCCACCCCCCTCCACCATTTTAGGAAGGTGAGAAGAGGTTGTAGTAAAGGCGGGTATAGTTCAGCGGTAGAACACCAGCCTTCCAAGCTGGTTACGCGGGTTCGATTCCCGCTACCCGCTCCAACTATTCAGTAGTTGGTGTCTGAGTAGGTACTGGTTTGTTCGGGCATTTTGTGACGCCAGGTGAAAGTAATAAGTTTGGGAAGAAGTGTCTGGCTCGCATAGCTCAGAGGTAGAGCACTTCATTGGTAATGAAGAGGTCTCCGGTTCAAATCCGGATGTGAGCACCAGGTTTAGGCGACTCTGATGTTCTGTGTATCGGTAGCGTCTTACTACGGTGAGTTGTCGGTGATAGCCTGTTGATGGTCGATTTTGATAAAGCTGTGAGCTCTGTTAATTATTCGATCGAAAGCTTAGTGAGAAATTTAAAAGAGGCGGTCTTAAAATGGCGAAGGGAAAATTCGAAAGAAAGAAACTGCATGTAAACGTAGGCACGATCGGTCACGTTGACCATGGTAAAACCACGCTGACGGCGGCATTGACGCGCGTTTGTGCGGAGCTTTACGGTGGAGAGATTAGAGATTTTGCGCAGATCGACAATGCCCCGGAAGAGCGCGAGCGCGGGATTACGATCAACACCTCTCACGTTGAATACGATTCGCCTAATCGTCACTACGCCCACGTTGACTGCCCCGGTCACGCGGACTATGTAAAGAACATGATTACCGGAGCGGCGCAGATGGACGGCGCGATTCTGGTGGTATCAGCTGCAGATGGCCCCATGCCGCAGACGCGTGAGCACATTCTGCTATCCCGTCAGGTAGGCGTTCCTTACATTGTCGTGTTCATGAACAAAGCAGACATGGTGGATGATGCGGAGCTGCTGGAGTTGGTGGAGATGGAAGTTCGTGAGCTTTTGGATATGTACGACTTCCCGGGTGATGATACTCCTATCGTTATCGGCTCTGCGCTCAAGGCGTTGGAAGGAGACACCTCTGATATCGGCATGCCCTCAGTTAAGAAGCTGGTTGATACGCTGGACAGCTATATCCCTGATCCGGTCCGTGATATTGAAAAGCCGTTTCTGCTGCCAATTGAGGATGTGTTCTCAATCTCCGGCCGTGGCACGGTAGTGACGGGTCGTATTGAGCGCGGTATCTGTAAAGTGGGTGATGAGATTGAGATTATTGGTCTTAAGGACACCACCAAGACCACCTGTACCGGTGTTGAGATGTTCCGCAAGCTGCTTGACGAAGGTCGTGCAGGCGAGAACGTGGGTGTGCTGCTGCGTGGCACTAAGCGTGAGGACATTGAGCGCGGTCAGGTGCTGGCTAAACCCGGTTCAATCACTCCACACACTAAATTTGAAGGCGAAGTGTATATTCTGAGCAAAGAAGAAGGTGGTCGTCACACGCCATTTTTCAAAGGTTACCGTCCCCAGTTTTACTTCCGTACTACGGATGTGACCGGTGCGTGTGAGCTGCCAGAAGGCGTTGAGATGGTTATGCCTGGCGATAATATCAAGATGGTTGTCACGCTGATCAACCCGATTGCAATGGATGAAGGTCTGCGTTTCGCTATCCGTGAGGGTGGTCGTACTGTAGGCGCTGGCGTAGTCGCTAAGATCTTCGAGTAACATAGATCCTTCGGGATCGCTGGATTAAATCAAGCCGAAACGCCCGTATAAGGGGTTTCGGCTTGCTTTGTCCGGAAAAGTTTAGGCCAGTAGCTCAATTGGCAGAGCGGCGGTCTCCAAAACCGCAGGTTGGGGGTTCGATTCCCTCCTGGCCTGCCATTATTGAGTGAGACCCGGGATTTCGGATCTTGCTCCTCTGGCAGTGTTGGATCAGGCACGTGAAGCACCTGATGAAGAGAATTGCAGTAGCAAACAGTGAAGGCAATCTGACTTAATAAGTTGCGAGAATTTATGACAGATCAAATGAATACTCAGGGGCGCATGCAGGACATACTGAAATGGGTGGTGGTCGCTGTAATCGTGGCTGCTGGCGTTTATGGTAATTCATATTTTTCTGCTGAGTCATTGCTGTACAGAACTATCGCATTACTAATCCTGGGCGCTTTGGCGGCCTGGATAGCTGCGCAGACAAGTAGTGGAAGTGCTTTTGTAACTCTCGTTCTTGAAGCGAGGACCGAAATCCGCAAGGTCGTCTGGCCATCGCGTCAGGAGACTACTCAAACTACAGTTATCGTCCTGGTGGTTGTGCTTATTGTTGCGCTGGTGCTGTGGTTGCTGGACTGGGGCCTGGGCGAAATTATATCCGGAATAATAGGCTAGAGGTTTTCAGATGGCAAAGCGTTGGTATGTGGTTCACGCCTATTCAGGATATGAAAAAAAGGTTATGCATGCGCTTAAAGAGCGGATTGCTCTGTCGGGTATGGAGGATCTTTTTGGGGAAGTGTTAGTGCCAACTGAAGAAGTGCTGGAGATGCGGTCCGGACAAAAGCGGAAGAGTGAGCGTAAATTTTTCCCGGGCTATGTACTGGTTGAAATGGAACTCAATGATGATACATGGCATCTGGTTAAAGAAACTCCTCGAGTGATGGGCTTCATTGGTGGCAAAGCTGAAAAGCCCGCCCCAATTACAGCTCGTGAAGCGAATAAAATTCTCCAGCGGCTTGAAGAAGGTCAGGATAAACCGACACACAAAGTGATTTATGAACCGGGTGAATTGGTCAGAGTGGTCGATGGCCCATTTAATGACTTCACCGGTACCGTTGAAGAAGTTAATTACGAGAAAAACCGGTTGCGGGTTGCAGTACTGATATTTGGACGCTCCACACCGGTTGAGCTCGAATTCAGCCAGGTAGAAAAGAGTTAGTAAAAAGTATTTCAGGTCTCTGAGATACCAGGTAACACGGCAGTTTAGAAAGTAGCAATGTGCATCAACCGAATCCATTTGATTTAGCTGATGCGATTTAAACACCAGCCCTTAGTCTGCGTCGCAGAACGGGTACAGGGGAGCTTGGAGCCAACTGGAAACAGATGTGCTGCAGGTGTTTGCACCCACAGGAGAGTAATATGGCAAAGAAAGTAACCGCTTATATCAAGCTGCAGGTAGGGGCTGCCAAGGCTAACCCCAGCCCGCCCGTAGGTCCAGCGCTGGGTCAGCGAGGCGTCAATATCATGGAATTCTGTAAGGCATTCAATGCTGCTACTCAGGGCATGGAACCAGGTCTGCCGATTCCAGTTGTGATCACGGTTTACGCGGACCGCAGCTTTACGTTCATTATGAAAACCCCTCCTGCCTCGGTGTTACTGCGTAAAGCCGTTGGCATCAGCAAAGGCAGCCCGCGTCCTAATACAGAGAAAGTGGCAAAAATTACTCGTGCCCAACTCGAAGAAGTTGCAACTCAGAAGATGCCGGATCTTACCGCCTCTAATATGGATGCAGCGGTGAAAACACTGATGGGTAGTGCAAGAAGTGCGGGTATTGATGTAGAGGGGGTTGAGTAATCATGGCTAAATTGACAAAACGTCGTAAGGCTTTCAGCGCTAAGCTCGACCGCGCAAAAGTGTATTCGATAGAAGAGGCCCTAGGGCTGTTGACTGAGTTTGCTTCCAGCAAGTTCAAAGAGTCTATTGATGTTGCTGTAAATCTGGGTGTTGATCCGCGCAAATCTGATCAGGTTGTTCGTGGTGCCACGTTGTTGCCATTCGGTACCGGAAAAACTGTCCGCGTTGCCGTATTCGCTCAGGGTGAGAACGCAGCAAAAGCAAAAGAAGCTGGCGCAGATATCGTTGGTTTCGATGATCTGGCCGAGAGCATTACTGCTGGCAACATGGATTTTGATGTTGTTATTGCTACCCCTGATGCTATGCGTGTCGTGGGCAAGTTAGGTCAGGTGCTTGGACCTCGCGGTCTGATGCCTAACCCTAAAGTTGGAACAGTAACAGCCGATGTTGCCACTGCGGTGCGCAATGCTAAGGCAGGTCAGGTTCGTTACAGAACTGATAAAAATGGAATTATTCATGGTGGTATTGGCAAGATCGGTTTTGATGCTGCTTCGATTCAAGGCAATCTGGAGTCATTGCTTGCGGATTTGAAAAGAGCCAAACCCGCATCATCCAAAGGTATTTATATTCAGAAAATCTCGTTGTCCTCTACCATGGGCCTTGGCATTCTGATTGATCAATCTTCACTAAAATTTTAGAGCAGGCTGTAAGGCTTGTTTCAGACTTTGGGGTTTTGTCGTCTTCGGATAGGCAGGGCTGTCAAAGACCGTAGGGGTTTCGTGCAGTCTGGCGGAACTTAATATCCTACGCAGATGGTGTAACCCGATCTGGCATTTGCCAGATCCATTCACCAGTTAAAGTTCCTGCAATATGCAAGTGGGTGTTGCAGGGGTTAATAGCAAAGGGCTGTGGCAACGCAGCCCGAATCAGGAGTTAAGTAAGTGGCTATTAGACTTGAAGACAAAAAGCAAATCGTCTCGGAAGTCCATGAAGCTGCTACTAGTGCTTTGTCTGCAGTGCTCGCCGATTATCGTGGCGTCACTGTGACCCAGCTTACCGAACTGCGTAAAGTTGCTCGAGCAAACAATGTTTATCTGCGCGTCGTCAGAAATACACTTCTGAAGAAAGCGGTAGAAAACACTGATTTCGAGTGTCTGCGCGAAGTTCTGGTTGGGCCGACAATACTTGCTTTTGCTCAGCAGGATCCGGGTGCCGCTGCGCGCGTGCTCAAGGATTTTGCTAAAAGCAATGACAAGTTCGAGATTAAAGCGCTCTCAATTGGTGGCAAGTTGTTAGGTGCTGACCAGATCGACGCATTGGCAAATTTACCGACCTACGATCAGGCGGTTTCTATGCTTATGGGATTGATGCTGGCTCCAGTGACGAAACTTGTTCGGACCTTTAACGAGGTTCCAACCAAAGTAACCCGAGCGGTTGCTGCGGTACGAGACCAAAAGAAAGAAGCAGCATAGAACTGATATTTCGATAGATTTATAAACTTTAAATTATGTAGGAGATATGAGTCATGGCTCTGTCTAAAGACGATATTTTGAATGCAATTGCTGACATGTCAGTAATGGATGTTGTACAGCTGGTTGAAGCAATGGAAAAGAAGTTTGGTGTATCAGCTGCAGCTGCAGTTGCTGCCGCCGCACCTGCTGCGGCTGCTGCTGAAGTCGCTGAAGAGCAAACTGAGTTTGACGTTATTCTGAAAGCTGCTGGCGAGAAGAAAGTAAACGTGATTAAGGTTGTTCGCACATTGACGGGTCTTGGTTTGAAAGAAGCTAAAGATCTGGTAGATGGTGCTCCTTCTACAGTGAAGGAAGCTGCCAGCAAAGCTGATGCAGAAGCTGCCAAGAAGCAACTGGAAGAAGCTGGCGCTACTGTTGAGCTGAAGTAATCTGGTCGTTTATGCAGGTTGAGGTTGGAAGCGGACAGGGAGGTATTCTCTGTCCGTTTCTGGCGTTGTTGGTATTTTAACCAAGAGCATTTCGATTCTTATTTGCTAGGGAAACTCTAATGGCCTACTCGTATACAGAGAAAAAGCGTATCCGTAAAGACTTCGGTAAATTGCCAAGCGCAATGGATATCCCGTATCTTTTATCGACTCAGATCGATTCGTTCAGGCAGTTCACTCAAACTGATGTGTCGCCAAAAGATCGGCTCGACCAGGGTCTCCATGCGGCATTCAAGTCTGTATTTCCGATCATCAGCTACTCCGGGAAGGCGATTCTTGAGTATGTCAGTTATGATTTAGGACGACCTGCATTTGACGTCAAAGAATGTCAATTGCGTGGTATTACCTATTCAGTGTCGCTGCGAGTAAAAGTTCGGCTGATTCTTTACGACAAGGAGTCAACAACACAAACGATTAAGGACATCAAAGAGCAGGAAGTCTACATGGGTGAAATCCCCCTGATGACTGACAGCGGTACCTTCGTGATAAATGGCACGGAGCGCGTAGTTGTGTCGCAATTACACCGCTCACCGGGCGTATTTTTTGATCACGATCGCGGTAAAACCCACAGTTCAGGAAAGCTGCTCTATTCAGCGCGTATTATTCCGTACCGTGGCTCATGGCTGGATTTTGAGTTTGATCCAAAGGATTTAGTTTTTGTTCGAATCGACCGTCGCAGAAAACTGCCTGCGACGGTGCTGCTGCGTGCGCTTGATTATACCGCCGGGCAGATACTTGCAATGTTTTACGAGAACAACGTGTACCACGTCACTGGAAAAAATGACGAACTGGTGCTCGATCTGGTGCCATCGCGCTTACGCGGCCAGGTTCTCAATTTTGATGTAAGCGAAAAGAAAGGTGCTGTTATTGTTGAGCAGGGGCGCCGTATAACAGCCCGTCATATCCGTCAAATGGAAAAGGCAAAACTCACTGAGCTGAAAGTTACTCATGAGTTTCTCTACGAGACCTCACTGGCAAAGGACATTGTAGATCCTGAGACTGGTGAAATATTGTATGAGTGTAATACCCAGATCACAGAAGACATTATCGGCGGCATCATCAAGGCCGGTTTAAAACAGTTCGAAACTATTTACAGTAACGATCTTGATTGTGGTCCTTTCGTATCCGATACGCTGCGGGTTGACTCAACCAGTTCACGACTGGAAGCGCTGGTCGAGATCTACCGCATGATGCGTCCTGGTGAGCCACCAACGAAGGATTCTGCGGAAAATCTGTTCGCTAATCTGTTCTTCTCTGCCGAACGCTATGATCTGTCGGCGGTTGGACGGATGAAGTTCAATCGCCGCCTAGGCCGTGTTGAAACCGAAGGCGAGCCGGTGCTGAGTGTTGACGACATCGTAGACGTGTTAAAGACCCTGGTTGCAATCCGCAATGGCTCGGGTACCGTAGATGATATCGATCACCTCGGCAACAGACGCATCCGTTCTGTTGGTGAGATGGCTGAGAACCAATTCCGCGTAGGTCTGGTCCGTGTGGAAAGAGCTGTTAAGGAACGCCTGAGTATGGCGGATTCTGAAGGCCTGATGCCGCAGGATATGATTAATGCGAAGCCGGTCGCTGCCGCAATCAAAGAATTCTTTGGTTCGAGCCAGCTGTCACAGTTCATGGATCAGAATAATCCCTTGTCGGAAGTGACTCACAAGCGCCGTGTTTCTGCGCTTGGACCGGGTGGTCTGACTCGTGAGCGTGCCGGCTTTGAAGTGCGCGACGTGCACCCAACGCATTATGGCCGTGTCTGCCCGATTGAAACACCAGAAGGACCAAACATCGGTCTGATTAACTCACTGGCTACTTATGCACGCACCAACTCATACGGGTTCCTTGAGAGCCCTTATCGCAAGGTAATCAATAACCGGGTAACCAACGATATCGACTTCCTGTCAGCGATTGACGAAAGCGAATTCGTTATTGCTCAGGCAAGTGCTCCGCTGGATAAGAATGGCGGGTTTGTGGATAACCTGGTAACGGTTCGCCACAACGGCGAAACCACCCTGATGCCACGTGATCAGATTACTTATATGGACGTCGCTCCGCAGCAGATGGTATCTGTAGCTGCAGCACTGATTCCATTCCTTGAGCACGATGACGCTAACCGGGCTCTGATGGGTTCAAACATGCAAAGACAGGCAGTGCCTACTCTGCGCGCGGAAACGCCGCTGGTTGGCACCGGTCTGGAGCGCAACGTTGCACATGACTCAGGCGTCTGTGTGGTTGCTCAGCATGGTGGGGTTGTCGACAGCGTTGATGCGGCGAGAATTATTGTCCGCGTACATGATGTAGAAACTGAGGCTGGAGAAGCGGGTGTAGATATATACAACCTGACTAAGTACACACGGTCCAACCAGAACACCTGTATCAATCAGATACCTCTGGTAAAAATTGGTGATGTAGTAAGTCGTGGCGATATTCTCGCGGACGGTCCGTCGGTGGATATCGGCGAGCTGGCTCTGGGTCAGAATATGCGCATCGCATTCATGCCCTGGAACGGTTACAACTTCGAAGACTCGATACTGATTTCAGAACGCGTGGTTAAAGAAGATCGACTGACCACTATCCATATTCAGGAACTGACCTGCGTGGCTCGCGATACCAAGTTGGGATCGGAAGAGATTACTGCAGATATCCCGAATGTGGGCGAAGGTGCGCTGGGTAAACTGGACGAATCAGGTGTAGTGTATATCGGTGCTGAAGTCGGTGCTGGCGATATTCTGGTTGGTAAGGTAACGCCTAAAGGCGAAACTCAGCTGACTCCTGAAGAGAAGCTGCTGCGTGCTATTTTCGGTGAGAAAGCCTCTGACGTAAAAGATACATCACTGCGGGTTCCAACCAGTGTGAAAGGCACAGTTATCGATGTGCAGGTATTTACCCGTGATGGTCTGGAAAAAGATCAGCGTGCACTGGAGATCGAACGGTCACAGCTCGCGAAGATCAGAAAAGACATCAACGACGAATACCGCATTGTCGAGGGTGCCACTTTCTATCGACTGCGTAGTGCTTTACTGGGTAAGGCGGTGGCTGGCGGTCCAGGACTCAAAAAAGGTAACACCCTGACCGAAGAGTATTTGAACAATCTGGAGCATGACGATTGGTTCAAGATTCGTCTGGCTGATGAAGAATTAACCCGCCAGATGGAACGTGCGGAAGCTCAGTTGAAAGAGCGTCGTGCAGCTCTTGATGATCGGTTTGAAGACAAGAAACGCAAACTGACCCAGGGTGATGATCTGGCACCAGGCGTGTTGAAGATAGTCAAAGTGTATCTGGCAATCAAACGCCGTATACAGCCTGGTGACAAGATGGCTGGTCGTCACGGAAACAAGGGTGTTATCTCGGTAATCATGCCAGTTGAAGATATGCCTTATGACGAGAAGGGTAACCCGATAGATATCGTGCTTAACCCTCTTGGTGTGCCTTCGCGGATGAACGTAGGACAGGTGTTGGAAACTCACCTTGGTGCCGCTGCCAAAGGCCTTGGCGAGCGCATTGGTCTGATGCTGGAGCAGAAGAAACAGGTTGCGGAAATTCGTAAACTGCTGGATGAAATCTACAACTCGGTAGGAACCAAAAAAGAACCTCTTGATACGCTTAACGATGAAGAGATTCTGGAACTGGCAAACAATCTGAAGAGTGGCGTGCCAATGGCAACGCCGGTTTTCGATGGTGCTACTGAGGCAGAGATCAAACGCATGCTCAAGCTGGCTGGTCTGGACGAAAGTGGTCAGATGACACTTTATGATGGGCGTACCGGTGAACCGTTCGATCGTCAGGTTACTGTGGGCATTATGTACATGCTGAAACTTAACCACCTGGTTGATGACAAGATGCATGCCCGTTCTACCGGTTCCTACAGTCTGGTTACTCAGCAGCCGCTGGGAGGTAAGGCGCAATTCGGTGGTCAACGCTTCGGAGAGATGGAAGTGTGGGCTCTGGAAGCATACGGTGCCGCTTATACCCTGCAGGAAATGCTTACCGTTAAATCAGATGACGTTGCAGGTCGCACCAAGATGTACAAGAACATCGTGGACGGTGACCATCGAATGGAGCCGGGAATGCCGGAGTCGTTCAATGTGCTGTTGAAGGAAATCAGGTCGCTGGCTATCGATATGGAGCTGGATGTATCGACCAAATAGCTTGATGTGGAGGCCGCAAGGCCTCCGCAGATACTGCCGGCTGTTGAGCTGTGCATGATTGTCCAACGCAACACAACGAATCAGTGATTTTATGATGCCCGCTGCTACAAGCGCCGGGCGGAGGATACAGAATGAAAGACCTATTAGGGTTGCTTAAGTCCCAATCACAATCTGATGAATTTGACTCGATCAGAATCGGCCTCGCTTCTCCCGAGATGATTCGTTCCTGGTCGTTTGGTGAAGTTAAAAAGCCCGAGACTATTAACTACAGAACTTTCAAGCCGGAACGTGATGGCTTGTTCTGTGCCAAGATATTTGGACCGGTAAAGGACTACGAGTGCCTGTGCGGCAAATATAAAAGACTTAAACATCGTGGTGTAATCTGCGAGAAGTGTGGTGTGGAAGTTGCGCTGTCAAAAGTGCGCCGCGACCGTATGGGGCATATTGAGCTGGCCAGTCCGGTTGCTCACATCTGGTTCCTGAAATCACTGCCTTCGCGAATTGGTTTGCTGCTGGATATGACGCTGCGCGATATCGAACGTATTCTGTACTTCGAATCGTTTGTGGTTACTGATCCAGGCATGACGACACTCGAAAAAGGTCAGTTGCTGACGGATGAGCAGTACTACGAAGCCATGGAAGAATTCAGTGACGAATTCGACGCCAAGATGGGCGCCGAAGCTGTCCAGCAATTAATGAAGGATCTCGATGTACCCGCTGAAGTAGCACGTCTGCGTGAAGAAATTCCTCAGACCAACTCCGAGACCAAACTTAAAAAGCTTTCCAAGCGGCTGAAGCTGCTCGAAGCCTTTGCGGAATCAGGTAATAAACCAGAGTGGATGGTGCTGACGGTACTGCCGGTTCTGCCACCAGATTTGCGTCCACTGGTTCCTCTTGATGGTGGCCGCTTTGCGACTTCCGATCTGAACGATCTGTATCGGCGGGTTATTAATAGAAATAACCGTCTGAAGCGTCTGCTTGATCTGAACGCGCCTGACATTATTGTGCGTAACGAAAAGCGCATGCTGCAGGAAGCGGTTGATGCGCTGCTGGATAACGGCCGTCGCGGCCGAGCCATAACCGGCTCCAATAAGCGCCCACTGAAATCGCTGGCAGACATGATCAAAGGCAAGCAGGGTCGGTTCCGTCAGAACCTGCTTGGTAAGCGGGTCGACTACTCAGGCCGCTCAGTCATCGTGGTAGGTCCGACGCTCAGGCTACATCAGTGTGGTCTGCCTAAGAAAATGGCGCTTGAGCTGTTCAAGCCGTTTATTTTCGGCAAACTGGAACGTCGCGGACTGGCAACTACCATCAAAGCTGCCAAGAAAATGGTCGAACGTGAAACTGCAGAAGTATGGGATATCCTTGCAGAAGTAATCCGCGAGCATCCGGTACTTTTAAACCGCGCACCAACACTTCACCGACTTGGCATCCAGGCGTTTGAGCCGGTACTGATCGAAGGTAAAGCAATTCAGCTGCACCCTCTGGTTTGTGCTGCCTACAACGCCGACTTTGACGGCGACCAGATGGCGGTTCACGTACCGTTGACACTGGAAGCGCAGCTTGAAGCGCGCACCTTAATGATGTCCACGAACAATATTCTGGCCCCTGCCAGCGGTGAACCAATCATTGTGCCTTCACAAGACGTGGTGCTGGGTCTGTACTACATGACTCGAGCCCGCGTTAATGCCAAAGGCGAAGACATGATATTCGCTGATGATCAGGAAGTTCGACGCGCCTATGAAACCGGTCATGTCCATCTTCAGGCACGGATCAAAGCGCGTATTGAGAGTTTTGCGCTCACTGACTCCGGTGAGAAAGTGGGTACCCGCGAGATGGTCGAGACCACTGTCGGACGCGTATTGCTGTTCGGCATTGTGCCTAAAGGTCTGCATTTCTCGCTGGTCAACCAGAAGATGACCAAGAAGCAGATTTCACAGATTCTGAACGCCTGTTATCGAAATGTTGGGTTGAAAGAAACTGTAATCTTCGCTGACCAGTTAATGTACACAGGCTATAAATATTCAACCCGCTCCGGTTCATCAATCGGCGTGAATGATTTCGTAATTCCTGAGGAAAAAGCGTCAATTATTGCGCAGGCTGACTCAGAGGTGGAAGAAATCGAAAATCAGTATGCCTCAGGTCTGGTGACTCAGGGTGAGAAATACAACAAGGTTATTGATATCTGGTCACGTGCCAACGATCTGGTCGCCAAGTCCATGATGGATGGCCTTTCTACTGAACCGGTTATCAACAAGCAGGGCAAAGAAGAGCGCCAGGAATCATTTAACTCTGTGTATATCTATGCTGACTCCGGTGCGCGAGGCTCTCCTGCACAGATTCGTCAGCTGGCTGGTATGCGGGGCCTGATGGCTCGACCTGACGGCTCAATTATTGAGACACCTATTACCGCAAACTTCCGTGAGGGTCTGAGCGTGGTGCAGTATTTCACCTCAACACACGGTGCGCGTAAAGGTCTTGCGGATACGGCGTTGAAAACAGCGAACTCCGGTTACTTGACCCGACGTCTGGTGGATATTGCCCAGGATCTGGTTATCACCGAGTACGATTGTGGTACCGTTGAAGGTCTGCCGATGAGCCCGGTTATTGAAGGTGGGGATATCATCGCGCCACTGGGCGAACGTGTTTTGGGACGTGTGCTTACTCGCGATGTAGTCCTCAATGGCAGCGATGATGTAATTGCCGAAGCAGGAATCGTGCTGGACGAGAAGATGGTTGAAAAACTTGAGACTCTTGGTATTGATGAATTGCATGTGCGCTCTGCTATTACCTGTGAGACCCGCTACGGTATCTGTCGTCTGTGTTACGGTCGCGATCTGGCCCGTGGACATCTGGCCAACGTCGGTGAGGCTATCGGGGTAATTGCGGCGCAGTCGATCGGCGAGCCAGGAACGCAGCTGACGATGCGTACATTCCACATCGGTGGTGCTGCGTCACGAGCCACTGCGGCGGATAACGTTCAGGTTAAGACCAAAGGTTCTGCGCAGCTTCACAATATGAAGACCGTTGCGAATGCACAGGGATCGCTGGTGGTTGTATCCCGCTCTGGCGAACTGGTGGTCAGTGATGAGTCCGGCCGCGAGCGCGAGAAATACAAGCTTCCTTATGGTGCGGTAGTAACCCTGGGTAAAAATCTCAAAGTTGAATCCGGCCAAGTGGTTGCGACCTGGGATCCGCATACGCATCCAATTATCTGTGAAGTGGTTGGTAAGGCTAAGTTTGCAAATATGGAAGAGGGCGTCACAGTGCGCCGCCAGACTGACGAGATTACCGGTTTGTCGAGTCTGTCAGTCATTGATCCGGCAGAGCGTTCTGCAGCAGCGAAAGATCTGCGCCCGGCAGTAACCCTGATTGGTAAAGATGGCAAGGAGCTTAATATTCCTGGAACTAATGTGCCTGCGCATTATTTCCTGCCAGCTGATGCAATCATCGCTATCCAGGACGACGCTGAGCTTAATGTGGGTGATGTTATCGCCCGTATTCCACAGGAAGGCTCCAAAACCAGAGACATTACCGGTGGTCTGCCGCGGGTTGCCGACTTGTTCGAGGCCAGGAAACCAAAAGAGCCCGCGATTCTTGCTGAGATATCCGGTACCGTCAGTTTTGGTAAGGAAACCAAAGGCAAGCGCCGACTGATTATTACTCCTAAAGATGGAGTGAATCCGATTGATGGCACTACCTTCTACGAGGCGCTGATACCTAAATGGCGCCACATGACGGTGTTTGAAGGCGAGTTCATCGAAAAAGGCGAAGTTGTCTCCGATGGACCACCTTCACCGCATGACATTCTGCGACTGAAAGGTGTGGAAGCTCTGGCTCAGTACATTGTTAACGAAGTGCAGGAAGTTTACCGACTCCAGGGTGTGCGCATAAACGATAAGCACATCGAAGTTATTGTCAGGCAGATGCTGCGTAAAGTGGAAATTTCTGAAACCGGGGATTCTGCGCTGATTAAGGGGGAGCAGGTGACTCTGACTCAAGTAGCTGAGGAAAATGACAGACTGCGTGGGGCTGGTAAAATTGAGGCACGGTTCGAGCGCATGCTGCTTGGTATTACCAAAGCCTCGCTGGCAACAGAGTCCTTCATCTCAGCTGCTTCATTCCAGGAAACTACACGGGTGCTGACAGAAGCTGCAGTAACCGGCAAACGTGACTTCCTGCGTGGCTTGAAGGAGAACGTGGTGGTTGGTCGTCTGATACCTGCGGGTACTGGTTTGGCCTACCATGAGGCGCGCAGACAGAGCGCGGCTCTGGCGGCGCAGATTGCCGCATCACCAGGCGTCAGTGCCAGCGATGTTGAGGCAGCACTGACCGAGGCGCTCAAGACCGGATCCTAGGTAAGGAGCCCGAATAGAAACCAGGGTGGTACAACTTAGAAGTTGACTACAGGGTGCGGGATCATTAAACTCTCGCATCCTTTATCCTGGTGGTTTCCCCAGGGAATCAGTTTTTGCCCTTGTTGCCGAGTTTGCAACGGCAACAAGGGCGATCGTCTAATTAATGTAAGCCTAATTAATGTATGGAAATTCAGGAGTAATGAATGGCAACTATCAACCAATTGGTTCGTAAACCAAGACAGAGCAGGGTCACCAAGAGTGATGTACCCGCTCTGCAAGGTTGCCCGCAAAGAAGGGGTGTTTGTACGCGCGTTTACACAACTACACCCAAAAAGCCTAACTCGGCTCTTCGGAAAGTCTGTCGTGTGCGGCTGACTAATGGTTTTGAAGTCACCTCCTATATTGGCGGCGAAGGTCATAACCTTCAGGAACACTCAGTGGTACTGATTCGTGGTGGAAGAGTAAAGGACTTGCCAGGTGTGCGTTATCACACCGTACGCGGCAGTCTGGATACTTCAGGCGTATCAGCCCGCAGACAGGGCCGGTCCAAATACGGTGCCAAGCGTCCTAAGTAAAGAATTAAGCAATAACTGGTTAACGGTTACGTCGATGTAAGTAAGGCTGTGTGTCTGCCGGGCAATAATGCTCGCAGGGAATCACAGATAATCCTGAATAGAGAAGAGGTGAGTCATGCCCAGAAGAAGAGTGGTTGCAAAACGTGAAGTTCTGCCTGATGCAAAATACGGAAGTAAGATCCTTGCCAAGTTTATGAACCATGTAATGGTTAATGGCAAAAAATCAGTCGCTGAAAAAATTGTTTACGGTGCCCTTGATGTTGTGAAAGGTTCAGCTGGCAATGATCCGCTGGAATCTTTTGAAAAAGCACTTGATGCTATTGCCCCCATGGTGGAGGTTAAATCCCGCCGGGTTGGTGGCGCAACCTATCAGGTTCCTGTCGAAGTGCGCGCCGAGCGCCGCAGTGCACTTGCTATGCGCTGGCTGGTTGAGCATGCACGTAAACGCGGTGAAAAATCAATGGCTTTGCGCTTGGCGGGAGAAATCTCCGATGCCGCTAATGGTCGTGGCAGCGCTGTCAAGAAACGTGAAGATGTGCATCGTATGGCTGAAGCCAACAAAGCTTTCTCGCATTATCGTTTCTAAATTTTTAATCACTTAACTTATTGAAGGTACGATCGTGGCCAGAAAAACCCCTTTGAGCCGGTATAGAAACATCGGCATTTGCGCTCACGTTGATGCGGGCAAAACAACCACTACTGAACGTGTGTTGTTTTATACCGGTGTGAACCACAAAATCGGCGAAGTTCATGATGGCGCTGCCACCATGGACTGGATGGAGCAGGAGCAGGAGCGTGGGATTACTATTACCTCTGCTGCTGTAACGTGTTTCTGGAAAGGGATGAACCAGCAGTATGAGGAGCATCGCGTCAATCTGATTGATACTCCCGGACACGTGGATTTCACTATCGAAGTTGAACGCTCTCTGCGCGTGCTCGACGGCGCTGTAGTAGTTCTATGTGCGTCTTCAGGTGTGCAACCGCAGACGGAAACGGTATGGCGTCAAGCCAACCGTTACGAAGTCCCGCGCGTGATCTTCGTGAACAAAATGGACCGTGCCGGTGCCGACTTTCTGCGCGTGGTCAAGCAGGTAAAAGACCGTCTGGGCGCGGTACCTATTCCGATGCAGATCGCTATCGGCGCTGAAGAAAATTTCAAAGGTGTGGTCGATCTGATCAAGATGAAAAGCATTATCTGGAGTGAGGCTGATCAGGGTGTCACCATGGAATATGCAGATATTCCCGCAGATTTGCAGGACTTATGCGACACATGGCGTGGAGTCATGGTTGAGGCAGCTGCCGAAGCCAATGATGAATACATGGATAAGTATCTGAACGACGGTGAACTGACCGAAGAAGAAGTCAAGAATGGTATTCGAATACGCACACTGGCCGGCGAAATTGTACCGACTTTCTGCGGTTCAGCATTTAAGAATAAGGGTGTTCAAGCGGTATTGGATGGGGTTGTAGACTATCTGCCATCACCAACAGAGGTTAAGGCAATTGAAGGCACTCTGGAAGACGGCACAATGGCGACCAGAGAGTCCGATGACAATGCGCCGTTTGCTGCATTGGCATTCAAGATTGCCACCGACCCATACGTGGGTACGTTGACATTCTTTCGTGTTTATTCCGGAATGTTGAATTCAGGCGATGCGGTTTATAACCCGATTAAGAGCAAGCGCGAGCGTATTGGTCGTATGGTGCAGATGCGCGCTAATAACCGTGACGAAATCAAACAGGTTCTTGCGGGTGATATTGCAGCGGCTATCGGCCTTAAAGACGTAACTACTGGTGAAACCCTGTGTGATCCTGATCATCTTATCACGCTGGAAAAAATGGATTTCCCAGATCCGGTTATCTCTGTAGCAGTGGAGCCAAAGACTAAAGCCGACCAGGAAAAAATGGGCGTGGCACTCGGTAAGCTGGCGCAGGAAGATCCTTCATTCCGCGTAGAGACAGATGAAGAATCAGGTCAGACTATTATTTCTGGAATGGGCGAGCTTCACCTGGATGTGCTGGTTGACCGTATGCGTCGCGAGTTTGGTGTAGAAGCCAACATTGGTAAGCCGCAAGTGGCCTACCGCGAAACGATCAAGAAAATGGTTGAAGTGGAAGGCAAGCACGTTAAGCAGTCTGGTGGCCGGGGTCAATACGGGCACTGCTGGTTGCGTCTGGAGCCACTACCTGCGGATGAAGAGTATCAGTTTGTCAATGAAATCGTAGGTGGTGCAATTCCAAGAGAATACATTCCTGCCATTGATAAAGGTGCTCAGGAACAGATGAAAAATGGTGTGCTGGCCGGTTATCCCTTGCTTGCCATGAAAGTAACTGTATTCGACGGCTCGTTCCATGATGTTGACTCCAGCGAGATGGCGTTCAAGATTGCTGGTTCCATGGCACTCAAGAAAGGCGCTTTGATGGCTGATGCTGCGCTTCTGGAGCCGATCATGAAGGTTGAAGTTGTAACCCCTGAAGAAAACATGGGCGACGTAATGGGTGACCTTAATCGTCGACGTGGCACTGTACAGGGTATGGATGACAGCGCCATGGGCAAGATAATTAATGCCGAAGTGCCGCTTTCTGAGATGTTTGGGTATGCAACAGATCTTCGTTCTGCAACGCAAGGACGAGCAACATACACGATGGAATTCCTTAAGTATGCTGAGGTTCCTTCCAGTATTGCCGAGAGCATTATCAGTAAAGGTAAAAACTAAGAATTCGGGTTTTGCGGGCCAGCCCTTCGGGCTGGCAGATTTGCAGATTCCAATAAATTAAAGTATTGAATGAGGTGTTATTGTGGCGAAGGGAAAATTCGAAAGAAAGAAACTGCATGTAAACGTAGGCACGATTGGTCACGTTGACCATGGTAAAACCACGCTGACGGCGGCATTGACGCGCGTTTGTGCGGAGCTTTACGGTGGAGAGGTTAGAGACTTTGCACAGATCGACAACGCCCCGGAAGAGCGCGAGCGCGGTATCACAATCAACACCTCTCACGTTGAGTATGATTCGGCTAATCGTCACTACGCCCACGTTGACTGCCCTGGTCACGCGGACTACGTAAAGAACATGATTACCGGAGCGGCGCAGATGGACGGCGCGATTCTGGTGGTATCAGCTGCAGATGGCCCCATGCCGCAGACGCGTGAGCACATTCTGCTGTCCCGTCAGGTAGGTGTTCCTTATATCGTTGTGTTCATGAACAAAGCGGACATGGTGGATGATGCGGAGCTGCTGGAGTTGGTGGAGATGGAAGTACGTGAGCTTTTGGATATGTACGACTTTCCGGGTGATGATACTCCGATTATTATTGGCTCTGCGCTCAAGGCGTTGGAAGGAGACACCTCTGATATCGGCATGCCCTCAGTTAAGAAGCTGGTTGATACGCTGGACAGCTATATCCCTGATCCGGTCCGTGATATTGAAAAGCCGTTCCTGCTGCCTATCGAAGACGTGTTCTCGATCTCTGGCCGTGGCACGGTAGTGACGGGTCGTATTGAGCGTGGTATCTGTAAAGTGGGTGATGAGATTGAGATTATTGGTCTTAAAGACACCACCAAGACCACCTGTACCGGTGTTGAGATGTTCCGTAAGCTGCTTGACGAAGGTCGTGCAGGCGAGAACGTGGGTGTGCTGCTGCGTGGCACTAAGCGTGAGGACATTGAGCGCGGTCAGGTGCTGGCTAAACCCGGTTCAATCACTCCACACACTAAGTTTGAAGGCGAAGTGTACATTCTGAGCAAAGAAGAAGGTGGTCGTCACACGCCATTTTTCAAAGGTTACCGTCCCCAGTTTTACTTCCGTACTACGGACGTGACCGGTGCGTGTGAGCTGCCAGAAGGTGTTGAGATGGTTATGCCTGGCGACAATATCAAGATGGTTGTCACGCTGATCAACCCGATTGCGATGGATGAAGGTCTGCGTTTCGCTATCCGTGAGGGTGGTCGTACTGTAGGCGCCGGCGTCGTCGCTAAGATCTTCGAGTAAATGTTTGTGGCTGCAATTCTTTCCTTGACAGGAGGGGGTTGCAACCTTAGAATCTCGCTTCCGTTTTTCCGGTAAAATTGGTGAAATTGGTCGCTTTAGTAACTGTTTAATTTTTAAAAGTTTTTTGGAGAACAGAGTAGATGCAAAGTCAGCGTATCAGAATCCGGCTCAAAGCCTTTGATCATCGGCTGATTGATCAGTCTACTCAGGAAATCGTAGATACAGCTAAAAGAACAGGCGCTCAAGTTCGCGGACCGATTCCGCTACCTACAGATAAAGAGCGTTTTACGATCCTGATTTCCCCGCATGTTAACAAGGACGCACGTGATCAATACGAAATCAGAACGCATAAGCGTTTGCTTGATATCGTAGAGCCCACTGAAAAAACCGTAGATGCCTTGATGAAACTCGATCTCGCAGCCGGTGTGGAAGTACAGATCAGCCTGGGATAAGGGTTCGCTCTTGTTTTAGTGTAATGCGTAAGCAGCCATAGCGGGTTTCAGCCCCGTACACGATGAGGTTTACATAATGTCGATTGGTTTAGTCGGTCGAAAAAGCGGTATGACACGCGTTTTCACTGAAACAGGTTTGTCTATACCGGTAACGGTTGTTGAGGTTCAGCCTAACAGGGTGACCCAGGTTAAAACAGCTGAAACAGACGGTTATTCTGCAATTCAAGTGACTACCGGTGAGCGTAAAGCTTCCCGCGTATCCAAAGCCCTTGCGGGTCATTTTGCCAAAGCAGGAACCGAGGCTGGAAATGGCCTGTGGGAATTCCGCGCTGACCAGAGCGAGCTTGTAGATCTTTCGTTGGGCAGCCAGTTGACCGTTGAACGGTTCACGGTTGGTCAGAAAGTCGATGTGACAGGTGAGTCCAAAGGTAAAGGTTTTGCCGGCACTATCAAACGCCACAATTTCAGCATGCAGGACGCTACCCACGGTAACTCGCTGTCGCACAGAGCGCCGGGTTCCATCGGTCAGTGTCAGACTCCAGGTCGCGTGTGGAAAGGCAAAAAGATGGCAGGTCATATGGGTAGTGCTCAGGTAACTACTCAGAGTCTGGAAATCGTCAGAGTCGATATAGAAAATAATCTGTTGTTGGTCAAGGGCGCTGTTCCAGGTGCTCCAGGCTCTAATGTCATAGTTCGTCCTTCCGTTAAATCAGCTGAGTTCAGGGGGTAAGCAATGGAATTAAGTATTGCGAAGCCCGGAAATCAGTCGGGTACAGAAAAAATATCAATTTCTGATGAGTCATTTGCGCTTGAGTTCAATGAGTCGCTGGTACATCAGACTGTAGTTACCTATCTTGCTGGCGCGCGACAGGGCACTGTTAAGCAGAAGACCCGGTCCGAAGTCAGTGGCGGTGGTCGCAAGCCATGGCGTCAAAAAGGTACTGGGCGCGCTCGTGCCGGTACTATCCGCAGCCCGATCTGGCGTACCGGCGGTGTAACTTTTGCTGCGCGTCCTCAGGATCACGGCAAAAAGTTGAATAAAAAAATGTATCGCGGTGCTATGCGCTGTATCCTCTCCGAGCTCATCAGGCAGGGCCGTTTGCTGGTAGTTGAAGATTTTGTTGTGGACACGCACAAAACGAAAACTCTGGCAGCCAGGCTGAAAGAGTTTTCGTTGGACAATGTACTGATAGTCGCAGATGAGATTGCAGAAAATCTTTATCTCGCTGCCCGTAATCTGCATAACGTAGATGTGCTGGATGCAGCAGGACTTGATCCAGTCAGCCTTATCGGCTTCGAGAAGGTACTGATCACAGTGCCCGCGCTCAAAAAAGTTGAGGAGATGCTGTCATGAACCAGGCAAGACTTTATTCCATTATTCTTGGTCCTCACGTGTCTGAAAAGACTGCAGTAATGAGCGAAAAATATAACCAGATGGCGTTTAAGGTTATAAATGATGCTACCAGACTGGAGATCAAAGAAGCTGTAGAAAAGCTGTTCAACGTTACTGTTGAAGATCTTCAAGTATTGAACGTTAAGGGTAAAACCAAGCGCACGTCGCGTGGAAAAATCCGAAAGAAATCAAACTGGAAAAAAGCTTATGTCAAACTTGGGCAAGGTCAGGAAATTGACTTCGTCGGCATGGCATAAGAGAGGATTGCGGTTATGGCAGTTGTAAAATGTAAACCTACCTCGCCAGGGCGCAGGTTCGTTGTTAAAATTGTTCGTCCTGAGCTGCACAAAGGTGCTCCTCACGGTCCTTTGCTGGCAAGCCAGTCCAAGACCGGTGGTCGCAACAATCTCGGCCGAATTACTCGACGTCATGCCGGTGGTGGTCATAAGCAGAAATACAGATTGGTCGATTTTCGACGCAACAAAGATGGCATACCTGCCAAAGTTGAGCACCTCGAATACGATCCTAATCGCACAGCCTCAATAGCATTGCTGTTGTACGCAGACGGTGAGCGCAGATATATCGTTGCTCCTGCCAAGGTCAACGTCGGCGATTCACTGCTGTCCGGTGATGATGCGCCAATTAAAACAGGAAATTGCCTGCCGCTGCGGAACATTCCGCTTGGTAGCACGATTCACTGTATTGAGATGAAGCCTGGCAAGGGTGCGCAGATAGCTCGCAGTGCTGGAACATCAGCGCAGTTGGTCGCCCGCGAAGGTAACTATGCAACGTTGCGTTTGCGTTCAGGCGAGATGCGCAAGATTCTTGTGGACTGCAAGGCAACGCTTGGTGAGGTTTCAAACTCCGAGCACAACCTGCGCTCACTCGGTAAAGCCGGTGCTGTGCGCTGGCGCGGAATACGCCCGACCGTCCGGGGTGTTGTAATGAACCCGGTAGATCACCCACATGGTGGTGGTGAAGGGCGTACCTCAGGTGGTCGACATCCAGTATCACCCTGGGGTCAGCCAACCAAAGGTTACAAAACCAGAACAAACAAGCGTACGTCTAATATGATCGTCCGCCGTAGAAATGCCAGCCGTTAAGGGCTGATACCAGAGGAATTTAAAGTGCCGCGTTCACTAAAAAAAGGTCCATTCATAGACCTTCATTTGATGAAAAAAGTGCAAACAGCGATGGAGAACAAGGATAAGCGTCCAATTAAGACATGGTCGCGTCGTTCAATGGTTTCTCCAGACATGATCGGCTTAACTATTGCTGTCCATAACGGTCGCCAGCATGTGCCTGTGTTTGTTTCTGAAGACATGGTCGGACACAAACTGGGCGAGTTTTCACTCACGCGCACCTATCGTGGACACGTGGCTGATAAGAAAGCCAAACGCTAACGGGGATTAAGAGATGGAAGTGGTAGCTAAATTAATAGGCGCGCGGCTCTCTGCTCAGAAAGCGAGACTGGTTGCTGATCAGATACGCGGAAAGGCAGTAGAAGAAGCCCTGCAACTGTTGTCCTTCAGTCCAAAGAAGGGCGCTGAAATTATTAAGAAAGTACTCAACTCTGCGATTGCAAATGCTGAGCACAATGAAGGCGCTGACGTAGATGAGTTGAAAGTTTCAACCATTTTTGTTGATGAAGGCACGACGATGAAGCGAATACGTCCCCGCGCAAAAGGCCGCGCAGACCGCATTTTCAAACGCTCTTGCCACATAACAGTCATAGTAGCCGATAAACAGGAGAAATAGGATGGGTCAGAAAGTACATCCAACAGGCATTCGGCTTGGGATAGTGAAGAAACACACATCAATATGGTTTGCCGAAGGCAAAAATTATGCTGAAAACCTGCTGGTTGACCTTCAGGTCCGAGCGTTCATAAGAAAGCGGCTGGCTGCAGCATCTGTATCTCGCGTTGAAATTGAGCGGCCTGCGCAGACTGCTCGGATCACAATTTTTACTGCCCGCCCAGGTATTGTAATTGGTAAAAAAGGTGAAGATGTTGAAGTGCTGAAAAATACATTGGCCGCGAAAATGGGCGTGCCCGTGCATATCAACATAGAAGAGATTCGCAAGCCTGATCTGGATGCACAGCTGGTGGCAGATAATGTTGCCCAGCAGTTGGAAAAGCGTGTAATGTTCCGCCGCGCAATGAAGCGTGTGGTACAGAATGCGATGCGCCAGGGCGCAGAGGGTATCAAGGTACAAGTCGGTGGACGTTTAGGCGGTGCAGAAATTGCTCGCTCTGAATGGTATAGAGAAGGTCGCGTGCCTTTGCACACGCTGCGAGCTGATATTGATTACGCAACGTCTGAAGCGAGCACTACCTATGGCTTGATCGGCGTCAAGGTCTGGATCTTCAAAGGTGAAGTTCTGAATCTGCATGAAGCCGTTACGGCGCCACAGAAAACGTCTAAGTAGAGGATAGGCTCGATGTTACAACCTAAGCGTACAAAATTTCGCAAGATGATGAAGGGTCGTAACCGCGGCCTGTCACATCGTGGCAGCAATGTGGATTTTGGTGAATTCGGTCTGAAGGCAATCTCACGAGGCCGGTTGACTGCGCGCCAGATCGAAGCTGCACGACGAGCAATGACACGTCACGTAAAACGTGGTGGAAAAATCTGGATTCGCGTGTTTCCTGATAAGCCAATTACTCAAAAGCCTCTCGAAGTTCGTCAGGGTAAAGGTAAGGGCAGCGTCGAATACTGGGTCGCTCTCATTCAGCCGGGCCGCGTAATGTTTGAAATTGAAGGGGTCGATGAAGCATTGGCGCGTGAAGCCTTTGCGCTTGCGTCAGCCAAGCTTCCATTTGAAACCACTTTTGTTAAACGGACGGTGATGTAATGAAAGCAAGTGAGTTGCGGGACAAACCCGTATCGGAACTGAAGGAACAATTGAACACCCTGTATAAGGAACAGTTCAATATCAGAATTCAGAAGAATACCGGCCAGTTAGGCCAGGTTCATTTGGTAGCGGCGCTCCGAAAAGACATCGCCCGAGTGAAGACCATCATTACAGAAAAAGAGAAAAGTGGATCTTAATTATGTCGCTTAGTGAAGGTAATGTGGAAAAGACCGGACGAATTGTGTCTGGCAGAGTAGTAAGCACTAAAATGGATAAATCCATTGTTGTGCTTATAGAGAGACGTGTTAAGCACCCTGTGTACGGAAAGTACATTACTCGATCTTCGAAGATTCACGCGCATGACGCTGAGAATGAATGTCGCGAAGGTGATGCAGTGACTGTTAAGGAAGTCAGACCGATCTCCAAGACTAAGACCTGGGCGCTGGTGTCTATTGATGTACGGGCAACTCAGATCTAACGATTACAGTTTAAATTTAGTTTTGGCCCTGTGGCCATTGTTGCATACGCAGCAATCAAGTAAAGGTTCGGAGAGAATCGATGATTCAAGTACAGTCGTATCTGGATGTGGCCGACAACAGTGGCGCAAAGCGAGTGATGTGCATCAAGGTGCTGGGCGGTTCACATCGTCGTTATGCACGTATTGGTGATGTCATAAAAGTGACAGTAAAAGAAGCGATTCCACGCGGTAAGGTCAAAAAAGGCCAGGTGCTCTCGGCTCTGGTTGTGCGTACCAAAAAAGGCGTGCGTCGTGGTGATGGTTCATTGATCAAGTTCGATGACAACGCAGCGATTCTGCTGAATAATCAGCAGGCTCCTATCGGAACTCGTGTATTCGGGCCGGTAACTCGTGAGCTTCGTACTGAGAAATTTATGCGAATTATTTCCCTCGCACCAGAAGTACTATAGACAGAGATTTGAGGCCGCGGATATGCGTAAGATCAAGTGTAATGATGAAGTGATTGTTATCACCGGAAGAGACAAGGGTAAGCGCGGAACCGTTACTCGTCTGGTCGGTGATACCAAGGTGGTCGTGTCAGGAATAAACATTGTTAAGCGACATACGAAACCCAACCCTAATGCAAGTCAGGCTGGTGGAATCGTAGAGAAAGAAGCTGCATTGGATATATCAAACGTTGCTATTTTTAATGCAGAATCTAAAAAAGCTGATCGAGTTGGCTTTAAGATTCTGGAAGATGGCAAAAAGAAGCGGGTTTTTAAATCCACTAACCAAGAAATTGATTAACAGAAATTCAGGTTGCCAAAATGGCTCAGTTGAAAGAATTCTACAAGAAAGAAGTAATACCGGCTCTGACTAAACAGTTCGCGTACGATAACCCTATGCGTGTTCCAAAAGTCACCAAGGTCGTTTTGAATATGGGTGTTGGTGAAGCAGTTGGTGACAAGAAGTTGCTCGACAACGCGGTTGCCGAACTTGCGCTGATCAGTGGTCAACGACCAGTGATTACCAAGGCGCGGAAATCAATCGCCGGATTCAAAATTCGTGCTGGCTGGCCAATTGGCTGCAAAGTTACTTTGCGCGGCGAGCGTATGTACGAATTTCTGGAACGGCTCGTTGGCATCGCTATTCCTCGTATACGCGACTTCCGTGGGCTTAGTCCTAAGGCATTCGATGGTCGCGGAAATTTTGCGATGGGCGTGACTGAGCAGTTTATATTCCCTGAGATCGAATACGACAAGGTTGATAAAATGCGTGGTCTTGATATCACTATTGCCACGACTGCACGCACAGATGAAGAAGCTCGTGCGCTGTTAAGTGCATTGCATTTCCCGTTTAAGGGTGCTGCAAAACCAGACGCTAAGGAGTCCTAAAATGGCTAAAACCTCGATGATTGCACGTGAGGAAAAGCGCACCCGCACGGTAGCAAAGTATGCCGTAAAGCGCGCTGCGTTGAAGGCAATACTCAGCAGCACTACTGCCAGTGACGAAGAAAAATGGGAAGCGCAGATCAAGTTCCAGAAGTTGCCAAGAGATTCGAGCCCGGTGCGTCAAGTGAGACGTTGCAGAATTACCGGACGACCACATGGCGTGTATCGAAAATTCGGAATGTGCCGACACAAGCTGCGTGAAGCCGCTATGCGCGGGGATGTTCCCGGATTGACTAAGGCAAGCTGGTAAGCTGGAGCAAATAACATGAGTATGTCAGACCCTATTGCAGATTTGTTAACGCGGATCAGAAATGCCCAGATGGCTAAGCTGCCAGTTGTTGCAGCGCCGTCATCTAAAATCAAACTGGCTATTTGTCGCGTGTTGCAGGATGAAGGTTACATCAGTTCATATTCAACTGAGGAGGAGGGCAGCAAAACTACTCTCACCATCGACCTTAAATATTACGAAGGTAAGCCGGTTGTAGAAGAGATCAAGCGTGCCAGCCGTCCAGGTCGACGTGTTTATAAAGGAACACAGGATCTGCCAATCAACCGTAAAGGTCTTGGCATCGTTATTGTTTCAACAAACAAAGGTCTGATGACTGACAAGCAGGCCCGTGCCGCCGGAATCGGCGGAGAAGTCCTGTGTACAGTATTCTGATACAAAAGTCGTAACCCAGAGTTGAGAGCAAGAATATGTCCAGAGTAGCAAGTAATCCGGTAGCCCTGCCCAAAGGGGTTGAGGCCACTATAACGGATAGTGAATTTTCCGTTAAAGGCGGTAAAGGCAATCTTAATCTGATGCTGCACAAATCAGTACAGATTAGTAGAGATGGCGATACATTGCGGGTTTCTGCCCGAGATGAATCCCGGCAGGCTGATGCGCTGGCTGGAACATTCCGGGCACTGATTAATAATATGGTGCGTGGAGTCAGTCAGGGCTTTCAAAAGAAATTGCTGCTACAGGGCGTAGGCTATCGGGCAAAAGTACAGGGAAGCGTGCTGAATATTACTGTCGGGTACTCTCATCCTATAGATTTTAATGTACCTGCCGGCGTCACTGCAGAGACACCTACACAGACAGAAATTATTTTGTCAGGTGCCGATAAACAACTGATAGGTGAAGTTGCAGCAAAGATACGGGAGTTTCGTCCGCCAGAGCCTTATAAAGGCAAAGGCATTCGATACGCTGATGAAAACGTGTATAGAAAAGAAGCTAAGAAGAAATAGGGCTTGATACTATGAATGTTAAGAAAGAAGCTCGACTGCGCCGTGCGAGAAGAACCAGGGCGAAGATTAGTGAACTGGGTGTGAATCGTCTGTGTGTATACCGCACTCCGCGTCATATTTATGCTCAAGTAATTTCACCGGCAGGCAACGAAGTGCTCGCCAGTGCATCCACTTTAGATAAGAGTCTGAAAGGCTCTGCTACCGGTAATATTACGGCGGCAACCACGATTGGCGCTCTTATTGCCGAGCGAGCGAAAGCCGCTGGGGTCAGTAAAGTAGCGTTTGACCGATCTGGTTATAACTACCATGGCCGTGTAAAGGCTCTGGCTGATGCCGCACGTGAAGGCGGTCTGGAATTTTAAAGGTTTTTAGCGATGGCGTTTAGAGAAGACTCAAAGAAAAACGAAGAAGGTTTACAGGAGAAGTTGATCCAGGTAAACCGCGTTGCCAAAGTGGTAAAGGGAGGGCGAATCTTCGCCTTTACAGCCTTGACTGCAGTTGGTGATGGTAATGGTCGAGTTGGTTTCGGTCGCGGTAAAGCCCGAGAAGTGCCGCTGGCTATCCAGAAAGCAATGGAAGCAGCACGACGCAACATGATCAGCGTTTCTCTTGATGGCAACACACTGGAATATCCGGTGCGCGCCCATCACGGCGCTTCGAAGATTTATATGCAGCCAGCATCTGAAGGTACTGGTATCATCGCGGGCGGCGCAATGCGTGCGGTTCTCGAACTTGCCGGTGTACAGAATGTACTGGCCAAGTGCTATGGATCAACAAATCCGGTGAACGTTGTAAACGCAACATTCAAAGGCCTGAAGTACATGCGTTCAGCTGAGAGTATTGCAGCTAAGCGCGGAAAAACACTTGAAGAGATTGCAGGTTAGCAGCTATGGCCACAAAAAAGGCAAAACAGGCAAAACAGGTAAAAATTACCCTCGTACGCAGCCCAATCGGAAGAATTCCGAAACACAAACAGTGTCTTACTGGTCTGGGTTTACGTCGGATGCATCAAAGCGTTGAAGTGCTTGATTCCCCCGAAGTGCGTGGCATGATTAATAAAGTTCGCTATATGTTGACAGTAGAAGGCGAGGAATAAGACATGCATTTGAATACCTTAAGTCCTGCTCCCGGCAGCACTAAACCACGCCGTCGTGTTGGCCGTGGCATCGGCAGCGGTCTCGGCAAAACCTGTGGTACCGGACACAAGGGACAGAAGTCTCGCAGTGGTGGCACCATTCGACCCGGATTCGAAGGCGGACAGATGCCCATACAGCGTCGTTTGCCAAAATTTGGATTTACCTCACGTATCGGTCGTCTGACAGCTGAAGTACGCACCAGCGAGTTACTGTCTCTGAATGTAGACGTGATTGATATTATCGCGCTGCGTAACGCAAACCTGATCACTAAAGGTATTACTCGTGTGAAAGTAATGCTCTCAGGTGATGTGACCAAAGCAGTAACAGTTGACGGATTGAGAGTGACCAAAGGTGCTCGCGCGGCGATTGAATCTGCTGGCGGCAAGGTTATCGATCTGGTGATTCCTGCCTATGCCGGCAAGAAAAAAACCAAAAAAGTACGCACTGAAGGCTGATTAAAAAGTAATGGCAAAACGACCTGATAGTACTCCGGAAGGAATAGGCGCTGGTTTAGGCGAGTTGAAATCTCGTTTGTTATTCCTGTTGTTCGCCATATTCGTCTACCGTGTAGGAACCCATATACCAGTTCCTGGCATTGACCCTAACCAGCTGGCCAATCTGTTTGGTCAGAATGAAGGGACATTCCTCGGTCTGTTCAATATGTTCTCCGGCGGCGCTCTTGAGCGTATGAGTATTGTGGCGCTGGGCATTATGCCTTATATCTCTGCGTCCATTATCATGCAGTTGTTGACCGCAGTTAGTCCACATCTGGAACAATTGAAAAAGGAAGGTGAGTCCGGTCGCCGCAAGATTACCCAGTATACGCGTTACGGTGCGCTAGCACTGGCGACGGTTCAAGGCACAGGCATGGCAGTAGGCCTGCTGGCGCCAATGGCCTACAACCCGGGGCTTGCATTTACATTGACTGCGATAATTTCGCTGGTAACAGGGGCCATGTTCCTGATGTGGCTGGGCGAGCAAATTACCGAGCGTGGCGTTGGTAACGGAATTTCAATGCTGATTTTTGCCGGTATCGTGGCGGGATTACCTGGTGCAATTGGCAACTCGCTGACCCAGGCATACGAAGGTCAGATAAGTGGTTTGCTGCTGTTCGTCGTCGTGTTGCTGGCAATTGCTGTTATTGCAGCTATCGTATTTATTGAAAGAGGCCAGCGCAGAATCACTGTGAATTACGCGAAACGGCAACAGGGCAATAAGCTCTATGCCGCTCAATCGAGTCATCTGCCGTTGAAAGTGAATATGGCTGGCGTTATACCTGCGATTTTCGCTAGCAGTATCTTGCTGTTTCCAGCCTCGCTGGGACAGTGGTTCGGCCAGTCAGAGGGTGCTGAGTGGTTACAGGATCTGGCCTTGATGATCGGGCCAGGACAGCCGCTCTACATAATAATATTTAGCGCAATGATTATATTCTTCTGCTTCTTCTACACGGCATTGGTGTTTAACCCCCGTGACGTTGCAGACAACCTGAAAAGATCGGGTGCGTTTATTCCTGGAATTCGTCCGGGTGAGCAGACTGCAAAATACATTGATTCGGTGTTGACTCGTTTGACCATGTTCGGTGCTATCTACATCACGATCGTGTGTCTGCTACCAAATTTCGTCCAGATGCTGGCCAATGTGCCATTTAATCTGGGTGGTACCGCACTCTTGATCGTAGTTGTTGTGAGTATGGATTTTATGTCGCAAGTGCAGTCACATCTGATGTCTCACCAGTACGAGTCGCTGATGAAGAAGTCAAATTTAAGCAGTTTTGGTCGTGGCGGTCTGTAAGCATCGACTGTTGGTTCCCGGTTGTATGCCGGCTCGGATTTAGATGGTGCAGCACTGGCCAGTAGAACATTGGAGAATTGAAGTGAAAGTTAGAACATCTGTAAAGAAAATTTGCCGCAAATGCAAAGTAATCAAACGAAATCGCGTGGTCCGTGTTATTTGCGAGGCGGAACCGCGACATAAACAGCGCCAGGGTTGATTTTAACTCGTTCAGGGTTTATCCTTTGCGCCCCTTAATTTTAGCTCGCTGAGCAATACTCAGCACCTTGGGCTGGTAAGAATTTTATAAGAGTGGAGTAACTATATGGCACGTATTGCCGGTGTCAACATACCAGATAATAAACATCTTGTTATTTCTCTGGGCTACATCTTCGGTGTTGGTGCGACGAGAGCCAAGGCTATCTGTGAGAAGTCTGGAATTGCGCCAAGTACCAAAACCAGCACGCTGAACCCCGAGCAACTGGATATTATCCGTGCTGAGGTTGGTAAGTTCATCGTAGAAGGTGACCTGCGTCGTGAGTTGTCCATGAGCATTAAACGACTGATGGATCTGGGATGTTTCCGTGGCATACGTCATCGTCGCTCATTGCCGGTTCGTGGTCAGCGAACCAAGACCAATGCCCGGACTCGTAAGGGCCCACGTAAGCCAATACGTAAATAATACTCAAGGTTAGAACAGCAGCTTTAATTTTTCAGGAATAAGATATGGCAAAGCCAGCAGCTAAGACAACGAAGAAAAAAGCCCGCAAGGCCGTAATGGATGGAATAGCTTTTATCCATGCTTCGTTCAATAACACGATTGTTACTATTACTGACCGTCAAGGTAATGCACTTAGCTGGGCAACCTCGGGTGGATCAGGATTCCGCGGATCGCGTAAAAGTACGCCATTTGCGGCCCAGGTAGCAGCAGAGCGTGCAGGTAAAGCCGCTATAGAATTGTACGGACTGAAAAACCTTGACGTGAAGGTCAATGGACCAGGACCAGGACGTGAGTCGGCAGTACGGGCTCTAAATGGTTGCGGACTTAAGGTCAGCAATATTACCGACGTAACGCCAATGCCACACAACGGTTGCCGCCCTCCCAAGAAGCGTCGTGTTTGATCCGATGCGAGCTGTTCTGCAGTTCGCATGCAGGGCCAGACAGAAAATGTTTCAGCAGGGTTGCAAGATCAAGGTTTGAATAAGTAATTAAGCGCTTATCTCCACAGATAAGAACACAGGAGACAACATATGGCCCGTTATTTAGGCCCGAAATGCAAGCTCGCACGACGTGAAGGAACGGACTTGTTCCTGAAAAGCGGCGTACGTTCTTTGGAGAGTAAGTGTAAGGTAGAAACCAGCCCAGGACAGCATGGTCTGCGTCGAGGACGACTTTCTGACTATGGCGTGCAGCTGCGTGAAAAGCAAAAAGTTCGCCGCATGTATGGCATTCTTGAACGTCAGTTCAGTGGCTACTACAAAGAAGCCGCCCGCCAGAAGGGTGCGACAGGTGAGAACCTGCTGCAATTGCTGGAGTCTCGTTTGGATAACGTTGTCTATCGTATGGGATTCGGATCGACCAGATCGGAATCGCGTCAATTAGTGGTTCACAAGTCTGTTGTGGTCAACGGTGATGTTGTGAATGTCCCTTCATACCAGGTTTCACCCGGCGACGTAGTCGCAATTCGTTCAAAAGCCAAAGAGCAGTTGCGCATTAAAGCGGCTCTGGACCTGGCCTCACAACGCACTCCGGTTGAATGGATTCAGGTAAATACTGAAAAGATGGAAGGACTATTCAACCGCAAGCCTGATCGTGGTGATTTATCGCCTGATATAAACGAAAACTTGATTGTTGAGCTTTACTCCAAGTAGTAAAAACAGGCTAAAAGTGTGAAGGGTGATTCCATGCAGATTTCATTGTCGGATTTTTTAACGCCACAATTGATAAAGGTTGAAGAGTATGACAAATACCACTCAAAGGTGGTATTGGAGCCTCTTGAGCGAGGCTTTGGTCATACTCTGGGAAATGCATTAAGACGTATTCTGCTGTCTTCTATGCCAGGTTGTGCAATTGAAGAAGTAGAGATTGATGGCGTTGTTCATGAGTACAGCGCCATTGAAGGCGTACAGGAAGACGTTATCGAAATATTGCTGAACCTGAAGGGGGTGGCGGTAACATTGAATGGTCAGGATCAGGCGGTTATTTCATTGAGCGCTAAAGGCGCCGGTGTTGTTACAGCTGGTGATATTATTACTGACCACAATGTTGAAATTGTTAACCCTGACCATGTAATTGCAAACCTTAATAGTTCAGGTGCATTGAATATGCGCATGACAGTTCGTAAAGGGCGCGGTTATTCTCCTGCCGACACACGCGTGAGCAGCGATGACGAAACCCGAGCAGTTGGCAAACTGTTTTTGGATGCGTCGTACAGTCCTGTGGTTATGGTCGCTTACTCTGTGGAAAGTACGCGCGTTGAACAGCGTACTGACTTGGACAAGCTGATTATTGATCTGCGTACTAATGGCACTATGGATCCTGAAGAGGCGATACGTCGTGCGGCGACGATTCTGCAACATCAGCTGGCCGTTTTCGTAGACCTTCAAAGTCAGGTAACTGCGATTCCTGACGAGCCAGAAGATGAAATTGATCCAATCCTGCTGCGTCCGGTGGATGATCTGGAACTCACAGTACGATCAGCAAATTGTTTAAAGGCAGAAGACATATATTATATTGGCGATCTTATTCAACGCACTGAAGTTGAGTTGCTGAAGACGCCAAATCTGGGCAAAAAATCGCTAACGGAAATCAAAGATGTACTGGCAACCAGGGGACTATCTCTGGGCTTAAGGCTGGAAAACTGGCCACCAGCCAGCTTGCGTTCAGACGACCGGAACTGAAACAAAGCCGGCGGACTCCGGTGTCTGTCGGCAATGAGTCAATAAGCGAATTTTGAAGGTTTAAATGTAGATTTACCAAGCGCTGATACTAAAAGCAGTGCTCTGAACAGGAATTAGAAGATATGCGTCATCGTCTGAGTGGGCGTCAACTTAATCGCAACAGTGCTCATCGTAAAGCAATGTTTCGCAATATGACTGTGTCTCTGGTTGAGCACGAGATTATCAAAACTACGGTCGCCAAAGCTAAAGAGCTGCGCACAGTTGCCGAGCCTTTGATCACTCTTGCAAAGCAGGACAGCGTTGCTAATCGACGCCTTGCATTTAACCGTCTGCGTGATAAAGCCACAGTGGGCAAGCTGTTCACTGATCTAGGCCCGCGCTACGAAAGCCGTCCCGGTGGTTATATCCGTATACTGAAGTGTGGATTGCGCAGTGGTGATAAAGCACCTATGGCTTATGTTGAACTGGTAGATCGTCCAGCAGGAGTCGCTGACGAGAGCGAAAACAACGCAGACTGATTAGTTCAGCGTTTCAAAATTTTCATCATTGATGAAATTCTTCGAGAAAGCCGGGTCTGACTCGGCTTTCTCGTTTTTGATTTTCGCAGTTTTTTCAGGTTGTCTATGAGGAAACGTTCATGATCAATTCCTTTCATCCGCCCATGCGCGCATTAATGGGGCCAGGCCCCTCAGATGTCAGCCCTCGCGTGCTTGCGGCGCTTTCCCGGCCAACCATAGGTCACCTCGATCCCGAGTTCATCCGGATGATGGATGAGATCAAGAGTCTGCTGCAATATGCATTCAAGACCTCAAATGAGCTGACTCTGCCGGTGTCCGCACCTGGTTCAGCAGGGATGGAAGCAGCTTTTGTTAATCTCCTGGAATCCGGTGATAAAGTTATAGTCTGCCAGAACGGTGTGTTTGGCGCTCGAATGAAAGAGAACGTTGAGCGCTGTGGTGCAACGCCGATACTGGTTACCGACCTCTGGGGAAGCTGTATCGATCTGCACAAGGTAGAAGACGCACTGCGCGCAAATCCAGAGGCAAGTGTGCTGGCCTTTGTACATGCGGAAACATCCACCGGTGTCCGCAGCGATGCCCAGGGTTTATGTGCGCTGGCCAGGCAGTATGACTGCCTGAGTCTGGTCGATGCAGTGACCTCTCTGGCAGGTATTGAGCTTGATGTGGACGGCTGGGGTATAGACGCTATTTACTCGGGCACACAGAAATGTCTGTCCTGCGTACCGGGTCTCTCTCCAGTCAGTTTTAGTCCACGAGCGGTAGAAAGGATCAAAGCGCGGACACACAAAGTGCAGAGCTGGTTTCTGGATATGAATCTGATCATGGATTACTGGGGTGGCAGCACGCGACGCAGTTATCATCATACAGCTCCGGTTAATTGTTTATATGCGCTGCATGAATCATTGCTGATGCTCAAAGAAGAAGGGCTGGAGAGCAGCTGGCAACGTCACGCGGATAATTATCGCGCCCTTGTTGCGGGTATTGAAGCCATGGGCCTGCATTTTATTGTCGAAACTGAGTACCGCTTGCCACAGTTAAATGCAGTTAGTGTTCCAGCCGGAATAGACGAGGCGGCAGTGCGTGCGCAATTGCTGCAGCATTATGATCTTGAAATTGGTGCCGGACTGGGTTCTCTGTCAGGAAAAATCTGGCGTATCGGTCTGATGGGTTCAACCAGCCACCGAAAGAACGTACTGCTGTGTTTGAATGCACTGGATAATGTGCTCAGCTCGATGGGCGCGGCGGTGTTCACTGGTAAAGCAGTAGCAGCAGCAAATCGTGTTTATGCCGGTCTCGGTGACTGACCGCTCAGCTGAGTGCTCAGTTGACGGGTGATGACTGGCGTCGTGAATCGCGCAGACTGAACAGCAACATAGGCCACAGGCCAATATGAATCATCATGTCGGCGACATTAAAAATGTAGTGCCAGAATGGGATGTGCTGAAGATCAATGAAATCAACTACGCTGCCGTAAATCAGTCGATCAAGGATATTGCTGCTGCCGCCACCGACCACAAATGCAAAACAGATATATTCATAGGTTTGTACTGATTTGCTTATGAGCAGGTAAATAACCAGAGCGATGATAAGCGCAAAGCTGAACAGTGCAAAAATCCAGCCCTGTCCCTGGAACATGCCAAACACGCCACCCAGGTTTCGGATATGAGTGAAATGGATAAAGCTGTTCAGCTCAACAGTTCCGCCTAATGCTATATAGCGGTTTACCAGAAAGCTGCTTAACTGCGAAATGGTCAGGACGCTTAAGGCGATCGCTGAAAAATAAATGAGCAGTCCTTGTTTTGACGGTGACTTCATCCAGCTCTCTCGGGTCTTTACCTGCAATGGGCCGGTAGCATAGCACAGGACAGATCCACAGCAATTTTTTGATTACCAGGCGGGTTAAGTCCCGGCAGTACTGGAGTAAATGTGATCAGCAGCAAGCGACGTAAATGGGTTATTCGCTTTTATCGTGCTCTGCGCCTGGCCGAACGTTATCTGCCGCCGGTAATACGTGGATTGCTAGGGATAATCCTGATGCTGGCCGGCATGCTGGGTTTTCTGCCATTCCTTGGGTTCTGGATGGTGCCGCTCGGCATTGTATTGCTTGCCACCGATGTTCCACCATTGCGTCGACGTCTCATGCGCTGGCTGCACAAGCACCGCAGAATCAACAAAGTCGTTAAAGTTGATGACAACTAAAAGCCGCTGCGACGATTAATCCTCAGCGGCTTAATTAAGCCAGTTATGAGCCTTGAAGTTCAGCAAAAAATCTTCGCAGACGCTCTGCGTTTTTGCCAACATCGCTGACTCCAACTCGCGATACCGAGCGGGCATTGACAACCGCTCCCTCGGGAGTTTCGCTGACAATAATCACCACGTCATCCTTGAAGCGGAACCAGAACGTAGTGTCAGTGGCTTCGATTCGACCGTCATCTGGTGCAACCGCAACGACTTCCCAGCCCAGTTTTTGCACAGCGTCCAACGCCCGATTAAACACGTCCTCCTGCGAGGCACTGATAACAAGGGGCTGGATATCCGGATAGGCTTCTGTCTGCAACTCCGCGAGACGCTCAGGCGTCATATTCGGACCCGTACCATAAACGACGGTATTGGTTTCGGGGCCGCGTAAGGCCAGTACATCCACAAATTGCGGGGGGGCGGCGGTGTCTGTGGTGATGTCATGGATGGGAGGAATAACTACTCCTTCTGCGGGCCGATAAGTCTCCGGAACATACCAGGCCAGTGCAGCGAAAATTGTTCCTATCGCTGCCAGACTGCTGAGCAGAACACCATTTTGCAGATTAAAGCGCTTTGCCAGTACAAAAATGACCACGGTGGCTGCCAGGCAGACCATTGCGACAGTCATGCCGTTTTCGTTTGCAGTCCGCAGCAGGTCAAAACCGCGACGGAAGTCCCACAGGCCAAGCCAAACCCCCAGAGAGGCGCCAAATGCCATTAAACCTATCGCTAATCCTGCCAGTAACGCCAGCACTGCCAGGATGGTAGCCGCAAGTCTGATTTTTTGCGGTGCTGATGAGTCGGTCCCATCTGCTGAGAGATTGTTCATAGTAATTACCTTTGTTGTTTTAGAGGTCGATTTATCTAAAGTGCTGTTTCAGCCGTTTGTCTGTTCCAGATCGGCAAGTAAAATATCAGCATACTGTACAATCCGAGGCAGCTGATCTCCTGAAATTTGAACGATACTGTGCGCGCAATTATGCAGATGAGGTGGCTCCCAGAGCCTCGCTAATGGGCGCTGCTCAAGATAACACAGTATCGATTTGATCAATACACCATGGCTGATTATGGCGATATCCGAGGTGCTGCTGTCAGTCACGATCTCGAGGAATTTTTTTACGCCACGCTGCTGAACGTCAAGAAAAGTTTCCGCGCCTGCCAGTTTGAATTCGTGTGGTCGCTCCCAGAAAGCCTGAGCAACTTCCGGGAAGGTCAGCAGCATCTGCGGCCATAAAGCGCCTTCCCAGGAACCGAGAAAAATTTCTCGAAGTTCATCACTATATTCAATGGTCGCACTTGAACCCTCGAACAGAATATCGGCAGTCTCGCGGGTACGGACACTGCTGCTGCAATAAACATGTTCGATTCCCGCCAGTTGCACGCGCAGGCCGGCGGCCTGTTGTTTTCCCTCTGCAGTCAGCGTTGATTCACTGCGTCCCTGAATACGTTTTTCTTTATTCCAGTTGGTCTCACCATGGCGGATAAGATGAATTCTCTTGCTGCTCAAAAGCGTGGTCTCCGTAATTCAGGGTCTGTTGCTGCGAGTTCGATTAACGGCATTCTGCCAGTCCACATAGCGCGCATCACGCCAGGCTTTGTCTTTTAGCGGGGTAAAGGATTTATCAAGACGCCAATGCGCCGATATGCTTTCCAGCGAATCAAAAATGCCACAATACAGGCCGGCCAGATAAGCGACACCGAGTGCAGAAGTTTCAATAATTTCCGGTCGGTCAACCTGGCTGCCAAGCAGGTTAGCCAGACTTTGCAGCATGAATTCATTCTTGACCATACCGCCATCCACTCTTAAGGTTGTCGGGCGCACGCCATCTGCTTCCATCGCTTTTTGTAGATCTCTGGTTTGATAACACACGGAAAGCAGTGCGGCAGTCACCACTTCCTTGATGCCGGTATCGCGGGTAAGACCGAAGATAGCTCCGCGCGCATCAGCGTCCCAATACGGCGCGCCCAGACCGGTAAAAGCCGGTACAAACATCACCGATAACTCGCTGCTGGTAGCCAGCGCCAATTGCTCAGATTCAGCGGCATCTTTGAACAGACGCAGACCATCGCGCAGCCATTGCATGGTTGCCCCGGCCATGAAGATGCTGCCTTCCAGTGCGTAAGTTGTTTCTCCATTCAGTCGGTAGGCCACAGTCGTCAGCAGGCGGTGTTCTGATTTTATGATCTGTTTGCCCGTGTTCAGCAGCAGAAAACAGCCGGTGCCATAAGTGCTTTTGGCCATGCCTGGCTCAAAGCAGCATTGTCCGAACGCAGCGGCCTGTTGATCGCCGGCGATACCGTTAATCGGGATAACCGCGCCGAGCAGATCCTCCTCTGTTGCTCCAAAATCTGCGGCACTGTCCAACACTTCAGGCAGCAGCGCGGCAGGAATATCGAACAACACCAGCAATTCCTCGTCCCAGCTCTGGGTGTGGATGTTAAATAGCAGGGTGCGAGAGGCATTAGTCGCATCGGTGACGTGACGCTTGCCACCGGTCAGACGCCACAGTAGAAAGCTGTCTATAGTGCCAAAGGCCAGTTTGCCGGCTTTGGCGTCAGCAGCTGCACCAGGCACGTTATCAAGTATCCAGCGGATTTTGGTCGCAGAAAAATAGGGGTCAATCAATAAACCGGTTTTTTCCTGGATAAGTTGATTGCGTCCAGCTGCTTGCAAATCAGACTGCAGCTGCTGACAGTAAGCACTGGTCCTGCGGTCCTGCCAGACAATTGCCCGGTAAACAGGGTCGCCGGTCTCACGGTTCCAGATTAACGTGGTTTCACGCTGATTGCTGATGCCAATGGTTCTGAGTTCCTGGGCCTGCAGACCAGCTTGCAACAGCGCAGCTTTGCAACTGCGCAGGGTGGTCTGCCAGATATCCTCCGCGTCGTGTTCCACCCAGCCGTCCTGTGGGAAATGCTGTGGAAACTCTTCCTGGCCAGTGCCGCAGCGCTGGCCGAGCTGATCAAAAATGATTGCGCGGCTGCTGGTGGTGCCTTGATCAATGGCTAAAATATAGTCTGTCATGCAATGCTTCCTTAAAGGCGATCAGTTTAATCAGGCGTAAGTAGTCATTTTCATTTATTTTCGTTATTTATTCGTATTGGTATGAAATAATCTTTTCTTAACCCCATACACGACAAAATAACACAGCCGGGAAACCGATGAATCAACGCCAGCGACAAATCAGCAGATTAATTGAAAGTGAAGGTTATCTCACTATAGATTCTCTGGTTGAACATTTTAAGGTGACTCCTCAAACCATTCGCCGTGATTTGACGGGTATGGCCGCGCAAGGTGTGATCGAACGTTATCATGGCGGTGCCGCATTGCGCTCCAGCGTCACCAACACCCAATACCAGACACGCAAGATATTGCATCAAACCGAAAAAGAAAGAATTGCTGCCTGTCTGGTGAAACTTATTCCGAATGGCGCTTCTTTGTTTATCAACATAGGGACGACAACTGAGACTATAGCGCAGGCGTTAATGCAGCATCAGAATCTGCGTATAGTTACAAATAATCTGCATGTAGCGTCGATTATGAGCGCCAAAGCAGACTTCCGGGTCATTATTGCCCCTGGCGAAGTGCGCTACACAGACGGCGGCATTGTGGGAGATGCAACGAGGGATTTCGTTGAACAATTCCGCATGGACTTCGGCATCATCGGTATCAGTGGCATTCACAGTGATGGCTCTTTGCTGGATTTTGACGACCGTGAAGTCAGTGTTTCACGCAGCATAATTCAGTATTCAGGCCAGGTTATTCTGGCTGCGGATCATTCCAAGTTCGGGCGCAGTGCCATGGTGCAGCTTGGTAACATCTCTCAGGCGCATCATCTGGTCACCGATATGCTGCCTGCTAAAGACATCCGTGCCATTCTTAAGAAACACAAAGTGCAGTTGCATCTCGCCTGAAAAATGTTCGTTATTCACTTTTTATGCTCTTTTTTTTTCGCCCGCCTTCTTATATGATGCCTGCAAGCAACACCCACTAAACCCACGGCTCAGCTCCTTGTCTCGGCGGCACGCAGGCGATTCCATGACTTCATCCAGAACAGTTCACGATCTTTTGATAGTCGGTGGCGGTATAAATGGCACCGGCATAGCTGTCGATGCCGCGGGCCGGGGTCTGAATGTCGTGCTCTGTGAGATGAATGATCTGGCGTCGGCAACCTCATCAGCAAGCACTAAACTGATTCATGGTGGTCTGCGCTACCTGGAACAGTACGAGTTTCGGCTGGTGCGTGAAGCACTTTCAGAACGTGAAGTTTTGCTGCACAAGGCACCCCATATCATCTGGCCGATGCGCTTTCAGTTGCCGCATCGTAAACATCTGCGTCCGCGCTGGATGATTCGCGCCGGGCTTTATCTCTACGACTTTCTTGGCCATCGAGTGACCTTGCCGCGCTCTCAGGCAATCACCTTCGATTCACAAAGCCCCCTGGTTGATGAATTGAAAAATGGTTTCGAGTATTCCGATGCCTGGGTTGATGACGCGCGCCTGGTAATACTAAATGCAATGCAAGCTCGCTCGTTGGGGGCGGAGGTATTGACCAGAACGCGCTGCACAGAACTGGTCATGGAGGATCGTTTATGGAAAGCGACTCTGGTGAACCAGCTTGATGGCAGTTATCAAACGGTATATGCGAGAGCGCTGGTAAATGCTGCCGGGCCATGGGTTGGCAGTTTTGCTGCTGAATTGCTCGGACATACCAGACCGCATACGGTGCGCCTGGTCAAGGGCTGCCATATTATTGTGCCGCGTCTGTATCAGAATCCGGAGGCATTTTTACTGCAGAACAGCGATGGCCGTGTGGTTTTTGTGATTCCCTATGAGCAGGACTACACGCTGATAGGGACGACTGAGGAAGAATACGCCGGTGATCCCGCCAACGCTGAAATTTCCGATTGGGAAATAAAATACCTGATCAGTCTGGTGAATGAATGTTTTCGAACCAAAATCAGCCGTAGCAGCGTGCTGCATAATTTTTGTGGGGTCCGCCCACTGATTGGCAGTGATGAGGAGAATGCTTCAAAGGTATCCCGGGATTACACCTTGGAACTGGATGATAAGCAGGCTCCCGCATTAACCGTGTATGGGGGCAAGATTACTACTTATCGCAAGCTGGCCGAGGCAGCAATGAAAAAGCTGGACGGAGTTTTTTCTGGTCTTGCCGGGCCATGGACGCAAGATGTACCGTTGCCTGGCGGCGATTTTGTGTCAGTGCCGGTTCTGCGAAAGGAATTACAGCAAAAAGCGCCCTGGCTTCCTGGAGATATTGTAGAGCGCTGGATTAAGCTATATGGTTCGCTTGCCTATACGATAATTGGCCAGGCAACTGGTCTGGCAGATATGGGCAGGGATTTTGGTCATGGCTTGTTCGCTCGCGAAATAGACTACCTTGTGGCGAATGAATGGGCACTGACGGCTGAAGACATATTATGGCGCAGAACCAAACTGGGACTGCGTTTTACTACTGAGGAAACCGCCGAGCTGGAAGCATATCTGGCGGCAGGACGTGAACAAAAATAATGCTGGAACTGATTAATGTAAGCAAGCGTGTTGGCAATGAGATGCACATCCAGGATGTCAGCATGCGGCTGGAGAGTGGGTCCTTAAATGTATTGCTGGGGCCGACATTATCGGGCAAAACCAGCTTGATGCGCTTAATGGCTGGTCTCGATCGTCCCAGTGCTGGAGATATTCGCGTAAACGGCAGCAGCGTCGCCGGGGTGTCGGTGCAGAAGCGCGATGTGGCGATGGTATACCAGCAGTTCATCAATTATCCAACCTTAACGGTGTATGAGAATATAGCCTCACCGTTACGGGTAGCCAGGCTCGATAAAAAACTCATTGACAGCAAAGTCCGCGCGGCCGCTGATCTGCTTAAACTTTCGGATTATCTGAACAGAATGCCGGCAGATCTCTCGGGTGGTCAGCAGCAGCGCACCGCACTTGCCCGCGCTCTGGTTAAAGGTTCAAAACTGGTGTTTCTCGATGAGCCGCTTGCCAATCTGGATTACAAACTGCGTGAAGAATTACGACAGGAACTGCCCAGAGTTTTTGCTGAATCCGGGGCGATACTGGTTTATGCCAGCACCGAACCCTCAGAAGCTTTATTGCTGGGTGGCAATACCGCCACCCTGAGCCAGGGTCGTGTCACCCAGTTTGGCAGTACCATTGAGGTTTTCCAGCGGCCGCTTGATCTGCGTACTGCACAGATATTTTCAGATCCACCGCTGAATACCATGACTGTCCAGAAGCGGGGCAATAAGCTGTATTTCAATGTTCTGGAAATACCGCTGGTGCACACGCAGGAACAGCTGCCAGATGCAAACTATACGCTGGCGCTTCGCCCTTATCATTTGTCACTGGAGAGAAGTCACAGCGCAATGCTGGCTGTTGATGCCAGTGTGCTGGTTACCGAGATAACCGGTTCTGAAACGTTTGTTCATGTGAGTGTCGAAAATCAGCGCTGGGTTGCTCTACTGCATGGCGTCAGAAATCTTGAAGTGGGCGCTGTGATCACTTTGTATTTTGATCCTGGTAATTTCTATCTGTTTGATGAGACGGGTTGCCTTGCGGCAGCGCCGGCTAAAGCTGCGCAGCAGGCGCTGAACTGAACCTCCAAAAAATGATAAGAAGAAATGGCACGAATTACACTTGATAATATTGCACATGCCTACACTGCGAAACCTGAGAATGCTGCGGACTATGCGCTGAAGCCGCTTTCCCATGTATGGGAAGACGGTGGGGCCTATGCGCTGCTGGGACCTTCCGGTTGTGGCAAAACCACCCTGTTGAATATTATCTCCGGTCTGGTCATCCCCAGTCAGGGACAGCTGCTGTTCGATGATACCGATGTCAGCCAGCTGCCCACTGAGCAGCGTAATATCGCGCAGGTGTTTCAGTTTCCGGTGCTGTACGACACCATGACAGTTGCCGAAAATCTTGCCTTTCCGCTGCGTAACAGGCGTGGTGCAGATAAACTCAGCAAAACAGAAATTAACCGCCGTGTTGCTCAGGCAATTGAGATGCTCGGTCTGAGTGCGCTGGCTGACCGCAAAGCGCGCGGCCTCAGTGCTGACGATAAACAGAAAATCTCGCTGGGGCGTGGTCTGGTCAGAACTGATGTTAATGCCATATTATTTGATGAACCGCTTACCGTTATTGATCCGCACTTGAAATGGCAGTTACGCACCAGTCTTAAACAGATTCATCGGCAGTTTGGTCACACCATGATCTATGTGACTCATGATCAGACCGAAGCGCTCACTTTTGCGGACAAAGTTGTCGTCATGCTCGCTGGCGAGGTGGTGCAGATGGGCACGCCAGAAGAGCTCTTCAACAAGCCCCTGCATACCTTCGTGGGTAAGTTTATCGGCTCCCCTGGCATGAATATTCTGCCCTGTGAGCTGGCCGGTAATCAGGCCGTGCTGCAGGGTCACAGGGTCCCGCTGCTGCGCAATTATCCGGCACTCACCGGCACGGTCGAGCTTGGCATCCGCCCGGAATTTATTCATCTGGATGATGCTGGTATTCCCGTACTGATTCACGCAATTGAAGACATTGGGCGCCATCGCATTGTGCGGGCTTCGATAGCAGCACTGCAGATAGATATTGTGGTGCCGGAAGGTGTCGCGGTGCCGGAATATCCAAAGGTCAGGTTCGATTCTGCACGCATCGGTATCTATCAAAATTCACAGCTGGTTACGGAGGTCTCCTGAGGCATGAAAACCTGGGATAACAAGGCATGGTGGCTGGTGCTTCCAATGTTGCTGCTGGTGGCGTTCAGCGCGGTGATACCGCTGATGACCGTGGTCAATTACTCGGTACAGGACTCCTTTGGGAATAATGAGTTTTACTGGGTGGGACTGGAATGGTTCAAGGAAGTGCTCGACTCAGAGCGATTCCACAATGCATTGATGCGGAATCTGCTGTTCTCCGCCATTATTCTGCTGATTGAAGTGCCGCTGGGAATTGCCGTCGCTCTGGCGATGCCGCGTCGAGGCTGGGGTGTTTCGGTCTGTCTGGTACTCATGGCACTGCCACTGCTGATTCCTTGGAATGTGGTCGGCACCATCTGGCAGGTATTCGCTCGAGTTGATATCGGGCTGCTTGGGTACAGTCTTAGCAGTATGGGCTTCGACTACAATTACACCCAAAACACTGTTGATGCCTGGGTCACCATTATTCTGATGGATGTCTGGCACTGGACCAGCCTGGTCGTGCTGCTGTGCTATTCCGGCCTGGTATCGATTCCGCAGGCTTATTATCAGGCCGCCCGTATCGATGGCGCGTCCCGCTGGGCGGTGTTCCGTTATATCCAATTGCCAAAAATGCGCCGTGTGCTGGTGATTGCAGTGCTGTTGCGCTTCATGGATTCTTTTATGATTTATACCGAACCCTTTGTCGTTACTGGCGGCGGGCCGGGTAATTCGACCACCTTCCTGTCTATTGATCTGGTACAGATGGCGATTGGTCAATTTGATCTGGGCCCAGCAGCAGCGATGTCGCTGATTTATTTCCTGATAATCCTGCTGGTAAGCTGGGTGTTTTACACCGTCATGAGCCAGCAGGATGCTGAACCGGGTGCAGCAAGGGGGCAATCATGAGACAACAGGAACGTAATGGCAGATGGCTGGTGCCAACGGTGTATATAATTTTCCTGCTGCTGCCGCTGTACTGGTTATTGATGATGAGCTTCAAGACCAACCAGGAAATCCTGTCGACATTCTCCTTGTGGCCGCGCGATTTCACCTTTCAGAATTACCTGACTATTCTCACTGATCGAAGCTGGTACAGCGGCTACATCAATTCAATGATCTATGTGGTGATGAACACGGTGATCTCTCTGGCAGTAGCGCTGCCGGCCGCCTATGCATTTTCGCGTTATCGTTTTCTGGGCGACAAGCATCTGTTCTTCTGGCTGCTGACGAATCGCATGGCGCCGCCTGCGGTGTTTGTGCTGCCGTTTTTTCAGCTGTATTCAGCCTTTGGATTGATCGACACGCATATTGCGGTGGCGCTGGCACACTGCTTGTTCAATGTGCCGCTGGCAGTCTGGATTCTGGAAGGTTTTATGTCTGGTGTGCCACGTGAGATTGACGAGACTGCCTATATTGATGGTTATTCCTTTCCGCGGTTTTTCACGCGCATTTTCACGCCACTGATTGCGCCTGGAATCGGAGTGGCAGCGTTTTTCTGCTTTATGTTCTCCTGGGTTGAACTGCTTATTGCGCGGACACTGACGGTGACCGATGCCAAGCCGATCAGCGCTATTATGACCAGGACAGTATCGGCTTCGGGGCTGGATTGGGGCGTCCTGGCAGCGGCGGGAATGTTGACGGTAATACCTGGCGCGCTGGTGATTTATTTTGTGCGCAATCATATTGCCAAGGGCTTTGCGCTGGGACGGGTATGAGGATGTGAGATCTGGCATCAACCCGGATCAGAAGCGGTACTGGTAAAAAAAGGCGGAGAAGCAGAGAATGGATTTATCGTGGATGGCGTGGACAAGACCCACAGCAATTTTTTTTGCGGTGATCCTGTGCCTGATCGTAACAATGTCGGTCTGGGAATATTTCAGCCCCGGCGGTCAGCCAAGAACGGGGATATTGCGTTTTGAAACTACCCGGGGTGATCGCCTATTTGTGACTTTGTTAGGCAGCGCCTTTATTAATCTGGCGTGGTTGGCGATGATAGACCTGAATCTGTGGTGGGCACTGGTGGTCAGCGCACTGTATGCAGTGGTAGTGTTTCGATATGTATAAAGTTTCGTTATGGTTAAACCTGTTATGGTTAAACCTTTGGTGTGGTCAAAAGAGAACAATGGAGACGTCTCATGTTGCATAGAAAATCTACCCGCTCTGGCTTGGCCAGAACGCTGACGATAATGACAACGCTGTCTTTGACAGCTTTATCTACCGCTTTGATCAGCACTGCGCAGGCAGACGTTGAGGATGCCAGGCGCTGGCTCGATGAATTCCAGCCCTCGACCTTGAACCGGGATCAGCAACTGGCTGAAATGCAGTGGTTTATAGACGCAGCGCAGCCGTATCAAGGCATGCAGATCAAGGTGGTATCAGAGACTCTGACTACACACGAGTATGAGGCGCAGACGCTGGCACGCGCATTCACTGAGATTACGGGTATTCAGGTCACCCACGATCTGATCGGCGAGGGCGATGTGGTAGAGAAACTGCAGACCCAGATGCAGTCCGGCGAGAATATCTACGATGCCTACGTCAATGATTCGGATTTGATCGGCACCCATTTCCGCTATCAGCAGGTGCGCAATCTCAGCGATTGGATGATAGGTGAAGGACAGGCAACAACTTCACCGACTCTGGATATTGAAGACTTTATCGGTATCTCCTTCACTACCGGCCCCGATGGCAAAATTTATCAACTACCTGATCAACAGTTCGCCAATCTGTACTGGTTCCGCTATGACTGGTTCACTGACCCAGCGCTTAAAGCTCAGTTCAGTGCCAAATATGGCTATGAACTGGGAGTGCCGGTGAACTGGTCAGCCTACGAAGATATTGCTGAGTTTTTCACCAACGATGTGCGCACTATTGATGGCCGCCGCGTCTATGGACATATGGATTATGGTAAGAAGGACCCCTCCCTGGGCTGGCGGTTTACTGATGCCTGGTTATCGATGGCAGGTGCCGGTGACAAGGGCATACCCAATGGGTTGCCGGTGGACGAATGGGGTATCCGGGTTGAAGGTTGTCGTCCGGTAGGTTCTACGGTTGAGCGTGGTGGTGCCACGGACGGACCCGCTGCGGTCTACTCAGTCACCAAGTACGTTGAGTGGCTGCAGAAATACGCGCCCCCGGAAGCTGCCGGCATGGTGTTCAGTGAAGCCGGCCCGGTGCCTGCGCAAGGTGCGATAGCTCAACAGATTTTCTGGTACACCACGTTTACTGCGGACATGGTTAAACCGGGACTGCCGGTAATGAATGAGGATGGCACACCTAAATGGCGGATGGCACCATCGCCAATGGGTGCCTACTGGGAAGAGGGGCAGAAACTGGGATATCAGGATACCGGTGCATGGACGCTGATGAAATCCACGCCGGTAGATCGCGCCAACGCAGCGTGGCTGTATGCGCAGTTCGTAACTTCGAAGACTGTGTCGCTGAAAAAGAGCCACGTTGGTCTGACTGTGATCAGAGACTCAGACATCCGTCATGAGAGTTTTACCGAACGCTCAGCTGAACTGGGTGGCCTGGTGGAATTCTACCGCTCACCGGCCCGTCTGCAGTGGACACCCACCGGGACTAATGTGCCGGATTACCCGCGCATGGCTCAGCTATGGTGGCAGAATATTGGTGACGCCTCTTCGGGCGCCAAAACACCACAGGAAGCAATGACCGCACTGGCAGTTGCGCAGGATCGCCTGATGGAAAGGCTGGAGCGAGCCAATGTGCTGGGCGATTGCGGCCCGAAACTCAATGAACCGCAAAGTCGTGAGTACTGGTTTAATCAGCCAGGCGCGCCAAAACCGAAGCTGGATAATGAGAAGCCTGCGCCGGTAACTGTTGATTACGATGAACTGGTAAAAAGCTGGCAGTAAAAATGCGATTGTGTGTGAAGATGGCTGCAATGCTGCTGGTTGCTGCGTTGGCTAACGCCGCATTGGCTGCGGGCGACTTCGCGCTGATAGATCAGCACGGAGTCTTCCACCAGCTCAGTCGTTACAGTGAACGTAATGCAGTAGTCATCTTCGTGCAGCGTAATGGGGATCGGGTGTCACGTGATGCAGTTCCTGTGCTGCGCGATCTGCGTGAGCGTTTTTCCAGCCAGGGCGTGGTTTTTTTAATGCTCAATGCCAGTGATGACCGCGACAGTGTGCGTCAGGAAGCCGCTGAAAATGACATCGATTTTCCGATTATGCTGGATTCTGCTCAGGTGGTTGCCCGCACGGTCGGTGCGCACAAAACCGGTGAAGTTTTTATCATTGATCCAGATTCCTACCAGCAACTTTATTACGGATCTATAGGCGAGACTGACTCCCTGAGCCTGGCACTGACTGCGATAGTGAGTGGGGGCCAGGTCTCGGCGAGTGTCCCTGCTGATATTCCAGCGAATGGCGCTACAGATGACGCAGCAGACACGCCTGGTTCAGCCATCCACTTCACTGATCCTCGCAGCAATCCGGAACGAAAAATCTCTTATCAGCAGGAAATAGTGCCGCTGTTACAGCGCAACTGCACCAGCTGTCATATCGAAGATGGCCTGGCGCCCTGGGCTATGAGCAGCTACATCATGATCCTGGGCTGGAGTCCGATGATTCGCGAAACCGTCATTACCCGGCGCATGCCTCCTGGGCAGATTGATACCAGCGTAGGCGAGTGGAGCGACATTCATCGTATGACGGATGAAGATCAGGCGTTGCTGCTGGCTTGGATTGACGATGGTGCATTGAAAGACGGCAGCCACGATCCACTGACCGATGAGCGGCCCGAGCCGCTGGAATGGCCACTGGGCGAACCTGATTTGATTGTCAATGTGCCCGAGGAGCAGGTTCCGGCAACCGGTATCATCGACTTTAGATTGAAGCGCGCCAGCTTTGCTCTGTCTGAAGACAAGTGGCTCAGAGCAGTGTCGTATAACGTCGGCGACCGCAGCGTGCTGCACAGTCTGCTGGTTTATGAACTCGACAATGATGCCCGGATTACAGAACCGGCAGATCTTATTGATGAGGATAAGGCCGCCTTTATCAGTTTGTATGTACCTGGTAAAACTGAAGACGTATTTGCAGCAGATACAGGCTATCTGCTGAGCAAAGGCAAAGATCTGGTTTTTAAAATTCGCTATACCAGTTCAGGGCGCGCAACAGTGGATCGAACCCGGATCGGATTATATTTTCGTGACGGTCCGCCGGAGCTGGCATTACGAACTCTGGCGATAGAGAACCGGGAGATACAGATACCGGCGAACGAGGATAATCACCGGGAGTTTGCCGAAACTGACGTTATTGCCGATGAATTTTTCATCGAAAGCTTTTCACCGCATGCGCATAATCGCAGCAAGAGTATGACTATTTCTGCGCAGTATCCGGACGGTAGCGAGCATCTGCTGATCAATGTCGCTAACTACAATTTCAACTGGCAGATGACTTATACTCTGCAACAGCGCGCGCATATTCCGGCTGGGTCGCGCATTATTTCTGAGACAGTTTACGATAACACGGCCGCCAATCAGCACAATCCTGATCCCGACAAAGCCGTGCAATGGGGTGTTAGCACCTGGGATGAGATGTTCAGTCATTTCGTGCGTATTGCCGAACCAGTCAGGAATTAATTTGACTAATACCTTTGCTTAAAAGCAGTGGTTCAAACCAATGGTTCAAATCAGTGGTTTTAACCAGGTTTTAACGACAGGCCAAAGGCTCTCCCGCTGGAGGAACTCAGCTTTTCAAGCCATTGAAAATAGTTTTCACTGGTCTCGCCATCACCCGGTCGACCATCGGTAAAAAGAACTCCAGCGGTTTTGATTGATAATCTTTGTCAAAAGCTTTGCCATCATACAATTCGCAGAACTTCTTCGTGTAATCGTAATAAGGTGAGTCTTTATATTGATCACGCATATTGCGATCTGCGCCCAGATGATGAAAGTAATCGTAGCCTTGGAAAATCTGATGATGTTTCAGCAGCCAGAAGTTAGCTTCTGATACGAAAGGTTTGAGAATGGTGGCAGCCAGTTCACCGTGATCATAAGTGCTCAGCGTATCGCCAATATCATGCAACAACGCCACCACCAGATATTCTTCATTCTCACCGGCTTCCCATGCCCGGGTGGCAGTTTGCAGACAGTGTTCAAGACGGTCTATTGGAAATCCGCCGCAATCGCCCTTTAACAGCATCAGGTGCTGAATGACTCGTTTGGGCAGTCCGTTGGCAAAACCAGCAAACGCGTCGCCAATTATCTGCCAATCTTCCTGAGTACTGCTTGGAAAACTTTTAAAATCGGCCTGCTGATGTTGTTCGCTCATTTTGCTGTCCCGAAACTGGTGATGTGGTTATGGTAGCACGCCTTTTTGGAGGCGCAGATTACGCTTTTTAGCAGACCAGCCACTCCCGGTGCAATAGCGTGTTATCTGCACAGCGGAAAAAAGGCTGTGGTGGCGTGGTTGAAACGCTGTGGCAAAGCGGTTATAAGAGGACGGTCTACTATTCTGGCATTGAGAAAATCATGGGTTTGTTGATTAAAAGCATTGGAATTTCGTGGCTCGCGCTGGCATTGGCCGGCTGCGGTGCTACACGAAGTGTGCAACTGCCACCAGCCAATGAAGTCCTGATTCCACAGATCAGCGAGGATGGCAGTAAATTCTTTGTATTTCAGCGTCAGCATATTTATCCGGATCAGGACCCGACTGATCGCCTGCTTGGTCGCGAAATGCGTGCTGACAGATTGAGTCAGTATCAGGGGGATCCACAGCAACTGGACGAAGAAATTGAGCGACGGCTGAACCGCGCTTTCGAAATTACAGCGTATTGTAGAAATGGTTATTTTGAGCTGTACCGTGACCAGACCAGGGATGGCCTCTCGCTACGCGGCGAATGTCGTGAAGATGCCAATGATGCAGACCGAAGACGTTTCGATGGCACACCCATTCCGGTTATCGCGGAGCAGCCCTGATTTCATCTTATAGATTCTGCTCAACCCATTTGATAAATTGCTGGGCCGGCAGTGCTCCGGACAGGCGTGCTGTTTCCTTGCCTTTGCTGAACATCATCAGCGTAGGAATGCTTCGTATCGCATAACGTTGCGCCAGACCCTGCTGTTCCTCGGTGTTCACTTTCAGCAGACGCGCGCGTGGTTCAAGCACTTTCGCGGCACTTTCAAAGGCCGGGGCGAATTGCCGACAGGGACCGCACCAGGGCGCCCAGAAATCCACCACAATGGGCAGATCTCCGCTCATATGCCGATTGAAATTATCCATATCAACGGCTACCGGCTTGCCCGGGAACAGGGCTTTTTTGCACGCGCCACAGTTGCCTTCGCCGGTCAGACGCTCATCCGGCAGACGGTTTTTACGGTGACAATGCGGGCAGGTAATCATGACGGTTGCGGACATAATGGGTTCCTTGCAGGGCCGGGTGCGCACTGTGTTCTCTGACGCGAGAATAGCACAATGCCGGTAAGCCCCAACAGTTGCCAGATCATGAAAGCGAGTCAGGTTTTCATGTCACGGCGCCTCGGCCAGACGTACCCTGGGGCTGTCAGCTAAACGGCCACCTTGTTCAATTTTAGCGCTTGGGCTAATGTTGATGTCTGCAAAGGTGAGAAGACTAGGGAGCCTCTGAATAACTCTATGACTACTCTGCGGGTGACTGCGCCCGCTGCTGCAAGGCGTCGTGCGCCGACAATGGCCGTAGCCCTTGGCAAGCACGACAACGCGGCAGAAGCGGCGCAGACGCCCGCCCGAAGGGGCCTTCAGCCGATCCCGCTGGCTGCGTTGCCCTTGCTTGACAGGCGGACGCATGCCGGCGCAAGTTCGCCTTGCCAGCGAAATCGGCTGAAGGCCAGAGTGACCATAGAGTTATTCAGAGGCTCCCTAGGATTTATTTTCGCAATCCCGGTTAAGCATGCCGGTTAAGCAGTTTTGCTAAGTGCTCATAGGAAACACTTCTGAAGAGGAAACCATGAAAAAATCAATAACCAGATCTCTTGCGACATGGTTTGTCGCCGCAACCTTTGTGCTCACAGGTGGCTGGGCTGGCAATGCTCTGGCTCAGCAAGCTCCGACCCGAATAGTCGGTCCGAACCCTTCAGCAGCGCTCTCCGCACCCTCTGATGAACGTCTGTTGAATCCTTCGGCTATCGAACTGGCGGCACATGGTTATATCGAGGAAGAGTATTTTATCGAAGGCGTTGCCAATCAATACACCAGTCCGGAGCTGCAGAGCGCAGAGATTATTGATGGCGGACACCGATATCGCAGCCGGTTTATTGTGCGGCGCCCACTTACAGCCGATAAGTTTAACGGTGTGGTAGTGATCGAATGGAATAACGTGACTGCCAGTCGCGATCTGGACATCGACTGGTGGCAGTCCGGAGCTCATTTTGTTCGCAATGGCTATGCCTTTGTTTCAGTGTCTGCGCAGCGGGTTGGCGTTGATCATCTGAAGGCTACCCGTCCAGGACGATACGGGTCCCTGGATGTAACGCATGATGGCATGGTCACTAATGATGCACTGTCCTACGATATCTTCTCTGCTGTCGCCAAAGCCGTACCACGTAAAGGCGCGGCTGAACCTACGGGTGTTGATATCCTTGGCGGTCTGCGTGCAGAAACACTGATCGCGACCGGTCATTCACAGTCAGCATCAAGGCTGGCAACTTACCTGAACAATATCCACCTGCTGGATCCGGTCTTTGAGGGTATTATGGTGCATGGCGGCGGTGGTCGTATCCGCGACGATCAGCCCGTGAAAATTTTCAAGATCATGGCTGAAACGGATATGGCCGGTCGCGCAGCCAACCCTCAGCCCAACAGCAACACGTTCAGACAATGGGAAGTTGCTGGCACCTCTCATGTTGATATTCCGTTTGAGATCGAATATGCCAGAATGGTCGCGCTGGAGGCTGGTCAGCCGACCGACGACGTGTCTCCTCGCAGTCCGGTGTGTGAATTGCCAACCTATAGCCATGTGCCTTTTCGTTACGCGATGAATGCGGCGTTCGAGCATCTGCGGGAATGGATTACATCTGACACCTTGCCGCCACAGGCGCCACCCTTGCAGGTTGCTCAGGTCGGACCGCCGCTGACTTTTGCACGAGACGAGCATGGTAATATCCTGGGAGGAATTCGCCTTGCTGAGCATGCGGTGGCGCTGGCAACCAATACCGGAATGAACAGTGGGGACGCTTTCTGCCGACTGTACGGCTCGCATCAGGCCTTTGATATAGCGACGTTAAAAGCACTTTATCCGTCGCGGCAGGCTTATCTGGACGCAGTAAGAATGGCAGTTGCCGCTAATGTGGCGGCAGGTTTTATGCTGGAGTATGACGGTCTGGAAACTATTCGTGCTGCGGAAAGCTCAGACGCAGTTACCTGGTAAGTAGCTGCACAGCGCGACTCAGGAATAACGAGTCGCGCTGTTAGTTCAGCTGTTTAACCAGACTTCCCTGGCCCAGAGCCAGATTGAATTCCACTCCTCTTCTTCAGACGGCCCTGATTCATCCCAGAAATACACGGCGCCTTCATCCGCAATGCAATAATAGCCATCATTGGCCTCGCAAATCGGGATGTAGTGCCTAGGCAGGCCCCGATTCCACGCCTCTGCAGCCATTTCTGGCAGATAGGTATGAGAGCGTGAATCAGTCACCGTGGCCGGTTCCAGGCTGCCGCAGACGACATCGCTCACCGTCAACAGAAACTCCCGGTAATCATCGGGCAGAGACAGATAAAGTTCTTCTTCAATAACAACCAGCAAATCTTCGTCAGGCAGTTCCAGCGGGACGGGGACAGGTTCATTTCTTTCACGCAGCAGTTCTATAACGTCTTCCATTGTTGTCCATCAGCCTGTTAGTTTTTGCGGTTTAGTCTTACAGCGGTTTTTTGAGGCGTAATAAAAATTGATCGGTACCACGGTTTAACATCGGGTCAAATATCGAACGGCGATAATTATCATTGGGATTTGCCAGCAGGTCGCTCTCGGCATCCAGCACAAAGCCCGCCCGTTCCGCAGCCGCGATGGCGTCGGCTTTTTGCATCCGGTGCAGACGCCGATTATTTTGTTCAGCCTCACCCACATGATCGATCATGCCGAGCACACCGCCGGGTTTAAGTGCTGTCATGATTTCGTTCAGCACGGCTTGAGCCCGTCTGGGATTGCCGTTGTAATAATCATGGAAAATCTGAGAAACCAGCACCACATCCAACGAACCGGGTGGCAGCGCCATGTCGGTAACCGGACGATCCACACGCACGACGTTAAGCAGATTATTAGCGGCAATTTTCTCTTCCAGAACTTCGCCCTGGGTTCGGTCGCTGCGGTCTTCTTCAAAACGCAAACCGCGTGGGGTATTCTGCGCGTAGACGCGACCGGTGAGTCCGACTGCTTTGGATAGAATCAACGTGTAGTAACCGCCAGCAGCATAGACATCCAGCACGGTCATGCCGGTATCGACGCCAAGAAATTCGAGCACTTCAATCGGTTTGCGCACCGGGTCGCGCAGCCGGTCTGACAGATCGCGCTCGGGGGCGCGCAATGCTTCAGCCAGTGCCGCCTTATCCTGTGCAAAGGCATGGCCGTTCAACAGGGATAGCATAACAACAGAGAAACAGGTTAATTTTGCCAGTCGCGCTGTGCTCATTTCGGAAAATCTCTGATATTGGATTCTGATATTTGAGTTAGAAAGGAAGTCTGTCTTGAGTGCGCCTTTTTTGCAAGTAACGGGTTTTGCAAGTAACGGGTTTTGCAAGTAACAGGTTTTGCAAGCAACAGGGGAATAATGCTGTAATTCGCAAACACACTGAATTCTTGAAAAGTCATTGAATTCTTAAAAAGACACTGAATTCTTGAAAAAGGAAATGTGATGGCCTGTTTGCCCCGTATTGAATTTGAGTATCCCGCCAACAGCCAACCGGATGCTGCGATTATCTGGTTGCACGGACTGGGCGCTGATGGCAGCGACTTCGCCGGTATCGTGCCGGAGCTGAAATTGCCCTCCACGCTGGCCCTGCGTTTCATCTTTCCTCATGCACCCTCAATACCAGTAACCATTAACAATGGCTTTGTGATGCCAGCCTGGTACGACATTGTAGATGCCGATGTGGGTCGTAAGGTGGATGAAGTGCAATTGCTGGCATCGGCGGCGGCTGTGCATAAGCTGATTGATGAGCAGATCGCCCTGGGTATCCGCAGTGAGCGGATAATCCTTGCCGGATTTTCACAGGGCGGTGCCGTGGTTATTCAGGCGGCGCTGACTTATCCGCAGCCACTGGGCGGGCTGCTGTCGCTGTCCAGCTATTTCGCCACAGCAGAAACAATACGGCCGCATCCGGCCAACAAAACTATTCCTGTCAATATCTGCCACGGCACGCACGATCCCGTCGTCGCTGAAAAGCTGGGACGCAGCAGCAGAGATCTGCTGATGGCGATGGGCTACCATCCCCAATATCACACGTATCCGATGGAGCATTCGGTGAGTCTGGAGGAAGTCCATGATGTTTCAAAGTGGATGCAGCAATTGCTCTTGCCTGCAGCCAGGACTGCGCTTAATCCTGGCTCGTAATATTAGAACTGACGCCGTGCCGCTCCAGCAGCGGCTTAAGTCGGCCTGTTGAGTGCGCCGCAGCGGTTTCAGTGTAACCACCAACCAGTTCTTCGCCGATGAACACCTCTGGCAGCGTAGAGCTGCGCGCTTTCTCAGCCAACGTTTGCCGAATCACTGCATAATTGCCGCTGTCGCGAAACTGTGGGGTATCCAGATCGTAAACGGTATAGCTGATGCCAAGCCTGGTCAGCAGGTTTTTTACCGCCATGCAGTAGGAGCACCAGGTGAGCGAAAACACCACCACCGGAGTTTCCTTATCCCTGATTGCCCAGGTAACAAATTCATCAGCGGGAAGGTCATCTGGTGGAGTTCGAGTAGTCATATTTTTTTCAGCCCCCGTCAGGTCTGGATAATCCATTTTGGTGCAATCAGCGCATGTGTTAGTCTCTATCATTCTAAATGATAGTCAGCGCTGGATGCAGGCTTAATGATCAGCGACCATAGCCTGGAAGTAAACCTCTGGCAAAGTCTCGACTGCGGTCAGCAGTTACGGAGCAGATAGGAAAATGAAGCAAGCCCCCGAATTCGCGTTTATCGGTGAAAACAGTGCGGAACCCGCTGCTGAGGGTGAGGAGCGCCTGGGACTGCGTGAGCGTAAAAAAGCACTTCGTCTGGAGCGCATTGTTTCGGCTGCACGCAGGCTTTTTATGGACAAAGGTTTTAGCCAGACCACCATACAGGATATAGCGGAAGCCGCCGATGTTGGATTGGGAACGCTGTATTTGTATGCCAACAGTAAAGAAGATCTGCTGGTACTGGTATTCTTAGAATTGTTCCTTGAGATGATTGAAGATTCATTTGCGAAGATCGATCAGAATAAATCCTTACTTGAGCAGATCATGATGTTCTTTGAGGGGCAGATCGAATATCACAAAAACGATATGGCCACGTCGCGCACTGTGTTGAAGGAAATCTCATTTTCCAGCACGCCACAGCGCAAAGAGGATATTGATCAGATAATGAGCCACATTTACGGGCGTCTGGCTGAGATAGTAGTTCGAGCGAAACAGGGGAGTGAGGCCGAACCTGCCTATGTCAGTACTGTCACCTGGAGCAGTTTCGCTCTGTACTACCATCTGTTACAGGGTTTCTTGTGCGGCTTTCTCAGTGCAGAAGATTTTCGAAGAGATCTCCGAAACTCACTCGATATGCTTTTGAATTAAATCATTTTTCGGGATGCAAACGATTCACCTCGGGACCCCATCGTTTCGTCTCTCCTGACCTGGCTTTGAGGGTTCTGCGATTGACAATACCTGGCGGGGTGATACGATCGGAAACATGAATGTGCTCATTATTTTCGTGAGTACGCTCGGCAGTATAAGGGTTTTCTGTATTTTCAGTGATTGATGTCGGTACCTTGCCTGGAGGGTAATAATGTTTACTTGGTTTAAGAATAAAGGCAGACACACCGCAGTTGCGGGTGTTACTGCAGCAGTGTTCATGCTTGGCGCAAGCGTCAGCACTGCAGCAGAGCGAGTCGGTGATTTTGCTCTGCTCGATCAAAACGGCAAGTTCCAACACATGGCCTGGTATGATGACCATAAAGCAATCGCTTTCCTGGTGCAGGCCAATGGCAGTGCAGCAACTAAGCAATCAATTGCTGCCTTTCGCGACATGCATGCGAAGTACGATTCTCAGGGCATCGAATTCATGATGCTTAATCCGCTCGGTGAAGCCCGCGCTGATGTAAAGCAGGAAGCAGCCTCTTATGGCCTCGACATCCCCGTGCTGATTGATGATGCACAATTGATCTCCGAAGCAATGGGTATTGATAAAACCGGTGAAGTATTCCTGTTTGATCCCCGTTCATTCCGCGTTGTATACCGTGGTCCTGCTGACCAGCCTTTCGCTGATGCACTGGCAGAAATCGCTGCTGGCAAAGCAGTCAGTAACGCTGTGGCTGTTGTTGAAGGTACTCCGGTAACTTACCCCGCACGTGATAAGAACATGCAGGCTGGCGTCTCTTACAGTAAAGAGATTGCCCCCATCCTGGCTGAAAACTGTGCGAGCTGTCACCGTGATGGCGGCATTGCGCCATTTGCGATGGACAGTCATGCCATGGCGCAGGGCTGGTCACCAATGATCCGCGAAGTGCTGATGACCAAGCGTATGCCTCCGGCTCAACTTGACCCGCATGTAGGGCAGTTCAGCAATGACTACAATCTGTCAGCTGATCAGCAGCAGAAATTGCTGCACTGGATAGCTGCCGGTTCGCCAAAAGACGGTAGCGTTGATCCGCTGGCTGAGCTGACGTGGCCGGAAAGCAAATGGGCTTTCGGTGAGCCTGATATGATTATTAAAGTACCTCCACAAAGCATTCCTGCTACTGGCGTACTCGATTACATCAGTGTGGTAGTGCCTATCGATGGTCTGGATAAGGATCGCTGGGTACGTGCCAGCCAATACATTCCTAGTGACCGAACGGTATTACACCATACGCTGAATTCAATTATGGAACCTGGCCAGAGAAGAGCCAACTTCCTCGGCGGTGGCGGACCTAATCAAGCGTCGATCACTGCCTATATTCCTGGTGCAGAACCGCATATGGAGCCTGAAAATACCGGTGGTTTGTTGAAAGCAGGATCAAGCCTTGCGCTGCAACTGCATTACACGACAACTGGCAGGGAAACCGTTGATGCCAGCGAAATTGGTGTCTGGTTCTACCCTGAAGATCAGATTCCTGAAGAGCGTATGAGTGGCGATTGCGCGTGTATCTTCACACCAACCTGGACGACCATTCCTCCCAATGATCCGGACTTTGAAGTGTCGGCATCTATCACCATAGATGGCGATGCCTATCTGCAAAGCTTCCTGCCACACATGCATTTCCGTGGCAAGCGTATGAGCTGGGCAGCACATTATCCGGATGGTTCAGTGGAAGAGTTGATTAATCTGGCCAACTACAATTACAACTGGCAGCTGCAGTATCAACTGGAAGAGCCTAAGTTTGTTCCAGCGGGCACTAAAATTGTAGCTACTGGCGCCTTTGATAACTCTACTCAGAACAAGAACAATCCTGATGCTGCGCGAGCAGTGCCATGGGGTCTGCAGAGCTGGGACGAGATGTTCTTCGGTGCAGTCAACTGGAAACTCGTTGATCAGAGCCAGTTCGTGACCAGCAACGACGACTGAGACCTGTGGTCTGCAAAGACTTTGATAGATTGATGAAATAAAGATAAATAGAAAAGGGGCAGAAGTTTACACTTCTACCCCTTTTTTTATCTGCTTCTTAAGGCCTTCTTAAGGCCTTGTTGATGCCGCTTGAACAGCCAGAGTGACCATAGAGTTATTCAGAGGCTCCCCAGGTTGTTGCGGCGGGACGCTATGCTGGCAAACTGACCTTAAACTTACTGGCCCTGATCGTACCGACCTTAATCTTACCTTACTGACCCTGCACAACGCGGTTACTCAGTATTCCAACCCCCTGCACTTCCACTTCATAAACATCACCTGGCACCATTTGCCGGGTAGTACCCATAGTGCCAGACCAGATCAGATCACCTGGTTCCAGTACAAAGTAGCGGGAGATATAGCTGACCATCAGGGGGCCGGTTTCTCTTTGCACACAAAAAGGCCTATTATTCCGGCTTAAAGAATTCATACATTGAAGGATGCACCTGATATGTCAGCAACCGTTTATCGACTGGCTCCTGATAGCCGGACTTCGCGCGAATTTGCCGGTGGAATGGCAGGCCGTAACGTTGTGCGCCTGCTGGGCCGCACCGCTGCCGGCGTGCTTGGCGGGGTAGTCCTGATATCCTCGTTGCTGCTGTCTTCAGCGGCAGCGGCAGCGGTGCCAGTCAGCGGTTTGCCTGTTGCCAGGCCTGAAGAGGTTGGCATGTCATCGGCGCGCTTCCAGCTGATCAGCGCAACGCTGCGTCAATACGTCGATGAGGGGCAGATTGCCGGTCTGGTGGCAGGCGTATCCCGTCATGGCAAAGTGGTTTATCTGGAGAGCCTGGGTTTCCAGCAAACAGATACGCCGGGCGCTGAGATGCGCGACGATTCAATTTTTCAGATCCGCTCCATGAGCAAACCGATTGCTTCTCTGGCAGTGATGCAACTGGTCGAACAAGGCCGCATCGGCCTGCAGGATCCGGTGGCAGACTACATTCCATCGTTCGCGAACATGAGTTTGTTCACCGATCCGAGTGACTTTAACAGTCCCACCAAAGCGCCTTCGCGGCTGCTCACCATAGAAGATCTTCTGCTGAATATGGGCGGTCTCAGCCACCGCGATGGAGCACTGTATCGCGGCAGGGAAGTGCGCTCGCGTGCCGATACTCTTGAACAACTGGTAGAAAAAGTGGTAGCCGTGCCGCTGATGGCGGAACCCGGTACGCAGTGGATATACAGCATATCCGCTACCGTGCTGGGTCATGTTGTGGAAATTGTATCCGGGCAGAAGTTTGACGAGTATCTGCAGCAGCATATTTATCAGCCTCTGCAGATGACTGACACCGCTTTTTTTGTGCCAGCACAGAAGGTGGACAGGCTGGCGCGTATTTATCAGGTGCCTCGGGGTGACGCGCCTTTGACGCAGGTTCCGGAGATGGAAATTGCCATTACCGCGAATCCGCCATTGCTTGAAGGAGCTGCTGGAATCGTCAGCACCGTTCCTGATTATATGCGCTTCCTGCAGGCCTTTCTGAACGAAGGTGAACTAGACGGAGCGCGCGTGCTGAGCGCGGATGGTGTAGCGCAGATGACGCGCAATCATATTCCTGACTCAGCACTGCCGATTGGTTTGTCACCGCAGAATCCGATGCTTGACCGAGGCTGGGGCTATGGATTTAGTGTCGTCATTGAAAAGAATGCCAGCGCATTTGGTGTCAATAATGGCGAGTTCGGATGGAATGGGTCACTGGGTACCTTCTCATGGGCGGATCCGGAAACCGGCACTATCGCGGTCTTGATGATGCAGGTAGTACCCTCCGGTGCTTACAATCTGTCCGGCATATTTAAGGCGATGGTTTATCAGACCATTACTGATTAAGCAGTATATTGAGGTTTTGTATGTTTGATCGAGCAGTTAAGTTTATCGCGCTTATTACACAGATAGTGGTGCTAAATGGTTTGGCAAGCACTGTATCAGCACAGACTCCATCGGCCTCACCTCCCATGCCACCTCCGTTGCCAGCAGGGTTGCAGACTGTTGAATTCTTCAGCCCCGCGGTTGATCGCACTATGAAATACGATATTGTGCTGCCTCCTGATTATGGCGCGGAAACCGAGCGTTATCCGGTGCTGTATCTGCTGCACGGTTATATGCAGAACTACACAGTCTGGGGTAGAAATCTGGCTGCCGCTTTCTATGCAGCCGAGCTTGGTGATCTCATTATTGTGATGCCGGATGGCGGTAACAGCTGGTTCGTTAATTATGCAGAAAGCGAAGACGGGCGTTCCAATAACTGGGAGGATTATATTATCGAGGACGTGATTCCTCATGTAGATGCCAATTTTCGAACCCTGGCTCAGCGTGAGGGCAGAGCAATTGCCGGTCTGTCGATGGGCGGCTATGGCGCCTTCATGCTGGGACTGCGGCATCCGGAAATGTTTGTATCGATGGCCAGTACTAGTGGTGCACTCAGTTATGCGCGTGATCGCAGCGCCGCAATCGAACAGGGTCAGATACGGGTTCCGGTACGCGGCCGCAGTCCTCAGCAACAGGCAGAGATAGCCAAAGCAGATGAGTTTATTTCCGCAATTATCGCTATCCCCGGTTTCAGCACGCAAGATGAACGCACACCTCTGGGTACTGACTTCCTGACTGTCGAACAGGCGCAGACTTACGACCCCTTTCAAATAATCTACACCGTACCCAAGAGCCGCCTGCCACACATTTATATAGACAGCGGCACCGAGGACAGTCTGGTGGATGTGGCCAGAGAATTCATGCAACTGTTGCTGGTGAACGATGTGCCCTTTGAGTATATGCAAAGCCATGGCCGCCATAACTCTGAGTACTGGCGCCGCTCGGTGGGGCACTTTATGAATATTCAATATGAAGTGATGCAGCGTGCACTCGGTAATAGACCTTAGGCCCCGATGTCTTCTTTATTAATTCAGGTCAGCAATGCCGTCTGCCGAATCAACAGCAGTAAAACCCTTCGTATAGATTCATTTTCGATTGCGATCGGCGAGCACTGGTGCTTTTTCGGCGGTAATGGTTCTGGAAAGTCGCTGCTGGCGAAGCTGCTGCAGGGTAGCCTGCGCTCGGGTCGTGCACATGTGCACTATCAGGATGGCTTTGATCCTCGACGGGATATTATCGTGGTGTCGTTTGAGGAACAGCAAGCGCTGTGGGCGCAGGATAACCGCCATGATGTCAGCGAATTTAACGATTCAGCGCTCGATCAGGGCACCACCGTGGAGATGCTGATTCTGGATGGTGCAAAACCAGACAGTCAGTACACGCGTTTACTTAATGATCTCGCCATCACTTCTTGTCAGCACAAGGGCATCCGCTTTCTTTCTTCGGGACAGGTGCGCAAGGCACTGATCGCGCGCGCCCTGTATCAGAACCCTCGTTTATTAATACTGGATGACCCGCTAGAAAGTATTGATCGTGATTCGCGCGAACGTATTGCCGACGTGATCAGGCAGTGGCGTAATGCCAACAACAGCTCCATTCTATTGAGTCGGCGTGCTGAGGATGTTTTGCCGGGCATCAGCCATATGGCGTTGCTGGATAAGTTAAGCATTGCCGAACAGGGCAGTTTCCCGGCTGTAAAAAGCAGCCCGGTATACGATTCCCTGTTCAATAAAAAGTCGTTGCCACCAACGCATATTCCTGAGCCCTGCAAAGGTTTCCCTGTGCAGCACATAGCCGCCGATGTCCCCCTGATTGAGCTGATTAATGTGAATGCTTCATGGCAGTCGCAGCAGGTGTTGAAAAACGTGTCGTGGAGCATGCTGCCAGGGCACCACAGCTTGATCGAGGGACCCAATGGTTGCGGGAAATCAACCCTGTTGAGCCTGATTGACGGTGAAAATCACAAAGCCTACGGGCAGCAAGTAAAACTGTTTGGGCGGCAGCGTGGCAGCGGTGAAACCGTCTGGGACATAAAAGCGCGCTTCGGCGTGGTGTCGAATGAGTTGCACAACAAGTACATCAAAGGCTGGAAGGTTATCGATGTGCTTGTCTCTGGCTTCTTCGACTCAGTTGGTCTTTACGATGACAGTGGTGCCAGTGAGCGCCGTACTGCCGAGCAGTGGCTGCAGATCCTGGGCATTGCTGAACTGGACAGAGATTATTATCACGAGCTTTCCTTCGGTCAGCAGCGGCTGGTCCTGCTCGCCCGCGCCATGGTCAAGCGCCCGTCGATACTGATTCTTGATGAGCCCTGTGTCGGGCTGGATGACTGGCATCGGCAGTTAATTCTCGGCACGTTAGACAGGATTGCTGCCAGCACTGCCACGCAACTGATTTATGTCAGTCATACCGCTGCTGAGCATCCGGGTTGCATTAATCAACGTCTGCGGTTTGTTCCTGTTGCACCTGCTGATCAATCCGCTAATGACTATCAGCTGGTGATCGAGGATCTTCGATAACTGCGTTTAAATAACAAATAATTGCCGATCACCGAGAGCGATCTGGCGGTCATGGCCACGACACCGATCTTCGGATGCAAATACTAAATTCAACAGCAGCTTAAGCCGTTGTATCATTTACTGGCAACGGTCGACTCATTGATCAACGGACGTTGCGGATCCCGGATCCATTCACTCCAGGAGCCTGGATATACCCGTGATCCGTGCAGGCCCGCGATCTCCAATGCGAGCTGGTTATGGCAGGCGGTTACACCAGAGCCACACATATGCACAATATTTTCAGGATCGATTCCATCAATGACTGTCTGCCATTCACGACGCAGATCGTCTGCTGATTTGAATAATCCATGCTGCAGATTGTCGGTCAATGGTCGGTTTAATGCTCCGGGAATATGACCTGCGACCGGATCGACAGGTTCCACCTCACCCATAAAGCGTGCAGCGGCGCGAGCGTCCACCAGAGTAAATTGTTTACCAGCGATATTGCTCAGAACTGTGGATGAGTCCACGACCTGATCAGTATCAGGTCTGGCTGTTCCAGCGGCAGAGCTGCTTGCTGCGCTGGTGTATGTATCGGCTCCTGAACCGATCGGTAATCCTGCTGCCCGCCATGCCGGGAATCCACCATCAAGCACTGCCACCGCCTGGTGCCCCAGCCAGCGCAGCAGCCACCACGCACGGGCAGCCATGGCGCCACCGGCGTCATCGTAAACCACCACCTGAGTGGACGGAGTTACGCCGCAGGCACGCAAATGATTGAGCAGCACATCAGGGTCTGGCAATGGATGGCGTCCGGATTCAGCGGTGATTGGTGACGACAGATCCTGATCAAGATCCAGAAAGTGCGCACCAGCAATATGCCCTTCCTCATAGACCCTGCGTCCATGGCCGGTGTCGGCGAGATTAAAACGGCAGTCAAAGACGCGGCAGTGCGCAAGTTGTTGCTGCAACTTTTGTGCACTGATTATGGTGTCAAACATAAGGCTTCCTTTACTATTTATGCACTTTGCGAAAGGTCAGATTAATGCGCTGTTGGCCAGTTTTTTCGTGCGCACCATCCGCCAGTGCTGCTACGCCGTGGTAGAACAATCGCGCCGGTCCGCCCCAGACCACAACATCGCCATGATACAGCGGACAACGCTGTGGACGCTGGCTGCGGGTGCCACCGCCGAATAAAAACACTGCAGGCAGTCCCAGCGACACCGACACAATCGGCGCGGCAAGATCCAGTTCATCCTTGTCCTGATGCAGGCTCAGCTTCGCCCCGGGTTCATAACAATTGATCAGGCAGGCATCCGGTCTGAAGTCGGCATAGCCTGCCACAGCGGCTGCGCCACGGGCGAGATTCAGAAAGGATTCAGACATGGGCGGCCAGCGTTCGTCGGTGACAGGGTCCTGCGCCGCATAGCGGTAGCCTGTCCTGTCGCTGACCCATCCCAGCGGGCCACAGTTAGTCATCGCCACTGACATCCGATAGCCGCCGGGCGTAATCAGATGCCGAAACGGAGCAGAGGCAGCAACAGTTTTAACGGCCGCCAGCAACTGTTCGTCGCTGCTCAGTGCAAATCCGCGCAGTACAATAGCGCCAGCCGCTATTTCCTGCTGTTCGCCCTCGGCACTTGAAGATTGATAGAACAGGTCATCAATAGAGCTCATGCCTGACGGATACTCCTGAAGGTCTGTGAGCCTGCTGGATTCTTACAAACCCTTCCAGTGCAACACACCACCATGGATATTGGCGACTTTTTCATGACCGCCGTTCTTCAGGATAGTAATCGCCATCGCAGAGCGTTTACCCGACCGGCACAGAGTCACCACGGGTTTATCGCGAGGCACTTCCTCAAGACGGTCACGCAGTTCGTTCAGTGGAATCAACAGCGCATTATTGAGGCCAGCCACCGACTCAGTAATCTCATCGGGTTCGCGCACGTCCAGAATAGTGACCGACGGTTGATTCTGTATCACCCATTCAGGCTCAACTTCAGGCACGCCCGCGAAAGTTATGCGCAGGTCTGCCCAGTCAGGCTCATCGGGAAGTCGGCCGTTTTCCGGCATGCCACTGCGCATATTATTGGGAATCGCTTCTGCGATCTTTTTTGGATGCGGCAATTGCATCGCCTGCATATACTCGACGAAATCTATTTCGCTGGCACCACCGCCGACACGCGGGTTATGAATTTTCTCCTCTTTAACTGAGGACTGCGTACGACCGTTATAATCATGCGCAGGATAAACCGCGCATTCATCAGGTAACGAGAACAGCTGTTCGGTAATCGAGTGATAAAGCCGATGCGCATCACCCTGCTGAAAATCGCTGCGCCCGCAGCCTCGGATTAACAGCGCGTCTCCAGTGAACACCTTGCTGTGATCGGACAAGACATAGCTGAGGCAGCCATTGGTATGACCGGGAGTTGCCCGTGTTTCGAGAGTAATATTGTTGATGCCGAAAGTGTCGCCGTGGCGCAGCGGCAAATCCACATGTTCAGCGCCAGCCACTGCTGCCGAGGCGATCTTGCAGCCGGTTTTCTGTTTCAACACCCAGGCTGCGGTCACATGATCGGCATGCACATGCGTATCGGCAACAATCTTCAGCTTCAGATCCAGTTCACGCAACATCGCCAGGTCGCGCTGTTCCTGCTCAAACACCGGGTCGATCAGGATGGCGTCACGACTCTGCTCATCTGCCAGCAGATACGTATAGGTTGAAGAAGTGCCATCATAGAGTTGTCGGAAGATCATTAGAATTCTCCATCTTAGGTTTCGCCGCTATTTTTTGAGAACGTGCTGAACTGATGCTTACGCCTGCATTACTAAGAGCCTGACGCAATTGCTGTGCAAATACCAGCGCCTGTGGTGTGTCACCGTGGATACAGATGGTGTCAGCGCACACTTTAATCACGCTACCATTAATGGCAGTGACTGAGCCTGTTTTTATCAGTGCCAGAGTCTGCTCGACGGCCTGCTGTGGATCCTGAATTAAAGCTCGCGGATCCGTGCGCGGCAGCAGAGTACCATCGCTAGCATAAGCACGATCAGCAAAGGCTTCTGCTCGGGTGTCCATCGCTGCGTTGCTGGCAGCGGTCAGCAGTTGGCTGCCAGCCAGGCCCACAATAATCAGTCTGGCATCAAAATCCTTGATTACGCTGACCAGTTGCTCTGCCAGTTCAACATCAACTGCCGCCTGGTTATAAAGTGCCCCATGCGGTTTCACCTGCGTGAGTTCCATACCCTCGGCCTGGACAAGAAGCTGCAAGGCCGCAAGTTGAGAATACACAGACTCGCGCAGCTGCAGGGAACTCAAGCGCACAGCAAGGCGTCCGAAATTTTCCCGGTCCGGATAAGATGGATGAGCGCCAATGGTCACATTATTTGCGCGGGCACCCTGGATGGCGGCGACCATCGTCTTCGTGCTGCCGGCATGGGCGCCACAACTGATGTTGGCGGAGGAGACCAGTTCCAGCAGTTGCTGATCGAAGTCGCCACCTTCGCCCAGGTCGGCATTCAAATCAATCTGCATCTGCGTTGTCCTCTCTCCGATCTGGCTGTTTATGTTGAAGGCACTGCAAGCGATCAGCCTTGTGCGCACGCTGCAGCGATTGTTCCAGCAGTTGCAGCGATTGTCTGCATTTGCGTGCGGCCTGATGTGCCTGCTCCAGCGAAACCTCCTGAAACAGCATTTTGCTGCCTGGTGGCATATAGGCCAGTTGCCACAGATCGGCAGAGATAACGCTGGCGATGCGCGGATAGCCGCCAATCGTTTGCGCATCCGGGCCCAGCACAATCGGCTGACCATCGGGCGGCACCTGCACGACACCAGGCATGACGCCTCCGGAGCTGTATTCCGTGACTGTCTGTAAGCGCAGTGCTTTGCCGCTCAGACGCAGGCCCATGCGATTACTCTGCGGGCTGACCCGCCATTCCAAATGCCAGAAATCGGTACCGGAGTCGGCGCTGAAAGATTGATAATCCGGGCCACGCAGCGCACGCAGCACACTGCCAGAGGCCAGCGGGCGTACGCCGTGTTTGCTGCTTCGCGTGTTCAGGTCAGCGGGGTTTTCAACAGGGCTTTCGGAAGGCGAGGCAGAGGACATTTCAGCGGCATTAGTTCGGGTGTGAAGACGATCTCCGGCCTGCAATGCCCTGCCGTTGAAACCGCCGAATCCAGCCGTGATATCTGTGCTGCGAGAGCCCAGAATCTCTGGTACATCGAAACCCCCTTGTACAGCAAGATATGCACGCATGCCCGGAAGTGAGGGCCGCGCCAGTCTCAGCACAGCGCCTGCTGGAATCCGGTGAATATAACCTGGCATCAAGGCACAGGCCTTGTCAGCGGATTTCAAGGTGGCTCGGAAATCAGCGCCCATTAGCACAATGGCGCAGGCGTGGTGAAATTTTAGATGCAAGGGTCCCAGACTGACTTCGAGTATTGCAGCATTGAGCGGATTTTCGAGCAGCAGATCAGCCTGCTGCTGAGCGATCGAATCCATCACTCCGGCCTGCACGATGCCCAGATGCCGATAGCCAAAACGGCCAGCATCTTGAACTGTGGTAAGTGGCCCGCATTTTAATATCTCTATCATTTGCTCAGCGATCCAGGCTTATTGAGGAAGGAAACGTATCGTGTCGCCCGGTTGCAGCAGACAGGGCGGAGATTTTTGGATATCGAATAAGGCCAGGTCAGTGCGGCCGATAATCTGCCAACCGGCAGGGCTGACAGCAGGATAAATACCAGTCTGTCTACCGCCGATACCAACCGAGCCTGCGGGCGTTGACTGCCGAGGAGTAGTTTTACGCGGTGTGGCAAGGCGCGTATCCATGCCTCCGAGATAAGTAAATCCGGGTTGAAACCCCAGACAGTACACCTGATATTCGCCGCTGCTGTGCGTATCGATGACCTCTGCTTCCGTCAAACCGGTATGGGCCGCTACCTCAGCCAGATCCGGCCCGGCACTGCCGCCATACCAGGTTGGAATCTCCAGCTGACGCCCCGCACAGGCAATTGCTTCGGATTCTAACCAGAGCGTCTCCAGCAGATTGGCAAAAGCCGGCAGCTTTGCAGACATGTCGACTTTGCAGACAATCATCAAATTGCCCATGCCTGGAACAATTTCCTGCAGTGTCTGCCGAACGTCTGGCAGCTCCCGCAACTGCCTGACCAGATGCCAGATCCGCTGCTGTGCAGGCAGTTCCTGGGTCAGGGTGGCAGTGAACAGCAGGGCATTTTCAGTCAACTGGCTGATGCAGGGGAGTTCAGTTTTCATAGTGTTTAATCTATAGCAGAGCCTGGCTCAATGCTACTCGAAGGACTTATTGCTCACTACTACTGCTTCTTAACACGGGCTCATTAACACAGATACTTTTAATCACAGCGCTACCGTAGAATAGATTCAATAGTACCCGAGCAAACCTCCAAGGAGTTCATCAATGAATCTATCGTTAAGATTTGCCCTCACAATTTTACTGGTCCTTCCTGCGGCAGCATTGGCCCAGAATATCAATCTTCTGCCTGAAGGGCAGACTCTGGTGACACTGTCAGTTACCGAACGGGTCAAAGTGCCCCAAGATCTGTTGCTGGCAACGCTTCAAATAGAGAGTGATGACCGCGATGCGCAGGCGCTGCAGAACCGGATTAACACCAGTATGGAACAGGCGTTGGAGATTGCGCGTGCGGTAGATGACATAAAAGTGTCTACCGGACACTATTATGTCTACCAGTACAATAATCAGCCGCAGGGCGGTCGTGCGGATAATGTCTGGCGTGGCTCACAGAGCGTTAACCTGGAGAGCAAAGATGCACAGAAACTGTTGGATCTGGCCGGCGAGTTACAGAGTTTGGGTTTCGTGATGAACCAGTTGTCTTATCAGTTGAGCACAGAGCGCGCCGATGAGGTGCGCGACAGTCTGTTGGAAACAGCTATCAAGCGCGCCACTGAAAAGGTAGAGCGGGCGGCCAGCGCGATGGGTAAAGCGACCGTTGATATTGCAACGATTGATATCGACAGCTCCCTCAACTACGACAATCCGGTGATGATGCGAGCATCAGCCAAAGGCGATATGGCGGAGATGGCTGCGCCGGTGGCTGAGGCCGGCGAGTCCGAAGTTACTTTGACGGTGCGGGTGCAGGCGGTGGCGCGTTAGCAGCTTCTAAAAAGTTATTATCAAAGAGTGTGACTGTGATGCGGAACACCCACTGGCGCCACAGGTGCCTGCCTGAGCAGCGGGTGCACTGCCGTTAATATAAAAAGTCTGTTGTGCACCGGTGCCGACGCTGCCCAAAGGAATGCTGCCACCGCTGGCGCTGGTGTTCAGGTTTAAACCATAATTCACTCCGCTGGCCACGCCACTAGCCGCAGTGACCGACATTGAGTAGCCGAGAGAAGTGGTGCAGGTGGTGCTAAAGGAGGTGGAGGCCGTGCTGGCTGTACCTTGGAAAGCGGTATAGCTAAAATTCAGGTTGCCGGGTGCTGAACTGATTGTGCAACTAGGTACAGTATTGATGCTGATTGGATGGGTATCGTTAGCGCTGGCATTGAGTTTATTGCCGGTGCCATTGTTATAGCTGAGCGTCATGGTGACGGTGTCAATATAAAGTCCCGATGAATAAGTCTCCCCGGCATTAATGCAGACCCAAAAACTACCGTTTACCGTAGCGCTGGTATTTATAAAAGTAGCGGTACCCTCAAAAGCACCAGCGGCATTGCCAGTGGCACGCCACTGAGTTACACAACCGCTGTCCTTGTATTCTTTGTATGGCAGTAATTGTGCTACGAATGCTGCGTTATTCTGCGCCCCGGACCCATTAATCCCGTGATTAGGGCGCAGGCTGTATTCTGTAGTCCCAGGATCGCTGAGCGCGCGGGTGCAATTTATCGTAAAGCTGCTCTGCGCAATAACCAGGGCGCCCTCGTAGCTTGTAGTGATGCCAGGGGAACTGACAAGGCAGGAGATAGCAGCCTGAGCAACGTTAACAGTGCCGAGCAGAAAGATTGTGGCCAGCCAGATAATCAGCTTAGTTTTCATCGAGAGACTCCTGTGCAAGTCAGCGGTCCGATACGTGCGATCTCATCCACAATTTCTGGTGGCAACATAACTTCGAAAGTACATGATTGATCTTTCCATTTTAATCCCACCTGATTCTGTGGTTGCAGGCCAGTAATAAAGGCCTGGCCGCGGCGAGCCACGTAAAATTCCCGGTCATCGCCCTCAATCCACGCAATAGCTCCGGCGGGAGCGACCTCGCCATCATCGAACTCAATGGTGATCAAGGCACCACGGCCACTGCGCACCGGGAATGATACTTTTACTGCGCTGCGATAGGCGGGCACTGCCAGTTGCTCAATTGAATCGATTTCAGCGCTCATCGGCAACTCTCGCGGGTCAAGCCGAATATAGTTGTTCTGATACGGCATCAGATTGGGGATTAACGCGACACCTTTGGAATTGGTGCGAGTAAGCATATTGCCACCGATGCCGATTCCAATATCGCTATAATCTTTGATCTCTGCAAGCGCAAAACTGTTACTAACGCGGCGGGTAAAAAACAGATTCCGCTCTGCTATTACCATGCCTCCGCTAGCGCCCAGACGCAAGGCTGACTGCTGAGTGGAATTACTTACATCGCCAGTAAGCCTGCCGTAACGTCCCATATAATATGCGCCTGCCTCTGCACGATTATTACCCTGCTGCTGGCCTGCCAGCGTGCGCCATCCCATATTTCCGTCACGGCCGGGGCTTCCGGACAACGTTGCATACATATCAGTCTGGTTGCCGCGATGACTGGCATAGGCTGAAACAACACGGTCAGGGCTGAGTTGAAACACGAAAGAAAGCGCAAAGACATCAACGCTGGTGGTATCTGAATCTGCTCGGCTGGCAGTAAAACTTACACTTGCCTGTCTGCCAATGCGTTTGGAGTAGTTGGCACTCATCGTAGTTACATTAAGGCTATTGAACTGGGTAATCTGCGCATACCCCAAACCAATTGAGCCCCATATATCGCTGGAGAAACTCCAGTTGCCAGCGGCCTGAAGCTTGATCGGTTCAGTGGTAATACTTTGTCCCAATTGACGGTAATTTTCAGTAGACCCCTGCAACTCAACCGATAAGTTACTACGCAGGCGCTGCAGGTCAAAACCCAGCAACCACTGATGACCGTCACCAAGTTGTTGCTGGTTGCTGCTGCTGATGGCCGCCCGCCCAAGGGTATAAAACGGCAGTGCCATCAGAGCCCCGAATTGCAGATTAGAGACCTCTGTGGCCAATTCAAAACGGCCTTCAAGAGTTACTGCATTATTATAGCCATGGCGTAAAGAGCCACTGACAAACCTGGGGCCGTAAGCAGCATTTGATACTCCGAGATCCTGGCGCACACTGCCAGCCTCCAGGCTCCAGTCATTGAGATTTTCAGCCAGCAGTTGGCTGCTGGTAAAGAACGACTGCTCAATCACCGTCTCGCGTCCCAGCAAATCACGGACCACCACGCGTGCATCACCCCCTCCGGTCAGGGTAGGAAAATTCTCTATAGCAAAAGGCCCGTCGGGATGCTGGATGTCTGCCTGAGCACATCATTGACATAGAGCTCCACTGTGGAGGGAGTCGCTGATAAACCGCTCACAGTGGGTAAGGGTTGACTTATGAAGCCCGGTGTCAGCGCAAAATTGCTGCCATATTGGATACCACCAAAGTAGATGCTGCGACCCAGCATACCGCTTTTTGTATAAGCATCACCCACTCTCAAGGTGCGGTTTCGGCTTGGCAGGTCGCGGGTAAAGGTAGTCTCCATACGTTTTAATTCCCGTGGATTGCCTAGTGCTGTGTCTCCCGTGAGATTGCGTGCGACAGCGCTGCTGGTCAATATTCCAAAGGAGTTAGAAAAACCAAACTCTGTCAGTGCGCTTAAATCTTTCGTTGATGGCGCGCTGCCTGGTTTTAAGGCATTGAGATTCAAGTCATAGTTGAGAAACGTTGTGGGCAGTACCGGACTGAGGACAGGTTTTCTGACCATTTCCCGGGTCAATCTTGTTGCGGCAAATGAGTCCGGAGAGAACAGCAGTTCCAGTGATTGGCTGGCAAAATTCACTTTGGAATCAAAGCCGGGGATATCCTTCAGCGGGAAGTAGATCTGTTCCCGAAAAACTATGGATTGAGCTGTTTCTGCAAGCATGACACGCCAATCCTCGAATGCATCATTGGGTGCGTACAGGGTTCCTTGTCGTTCAATAAGTATCCAAGTGCCGGAATTGGCCCCGTTGACAGTAACTTCGAAGGGTATGATTCGATCTTCACTGCTATTCAGGGAAGACTGTAATCCAGACACTTCGGCTGCAGCTGCAGGAACTGGCAGTATCAGGCTGCTTATTGTCGTTAACCCGGTCATCGTCTGAAACAGCAAAATCAGACATCCGGGAAGTCTACAAGCCACTTGCGGTCACCTACTCCCTGAGGTTTATTACAAAATTCTGGCTGGTAGTATCATCCATTATCACTGTAAGCATGCCATCACCGGCTGGAATTGGTTGGTCTCTGGTGAGTTCATAGCGGCGCTTGATACCAGGCAGGATGTAGTCAGCTGGTTCCAGCTGTACCAGTGCATCACCCGTTGAGCTACTGAAGGTGATTTCCCGAGGCTGCGCATAGGCTGAACCAATATTCTCGCACCATACTTCCAATGATTCGGGAGCCTGTCGTAACAATTCGCAGTCCAGCCGGGCCCGGGCATTATTCGGGCTGATAAAAACGGGTAGTGACAATGCCAGTGCTACCTGAACAGCAATGCCATCCTGAGGAGGCAGAGCTTCAGGTATTTCCCGCACAATGAGACGATAAGTCAATTGTTCCGGGGGAACTGCAGTGCTTAGCCTGGCAAGACGAACCACCTGTCGAGACTGCGGTTCCAGCGTGATAATAGGCGGTGACAGGAAAATATCTTCAGTCAGTTCAAGTTCTTCTTCGCCATCGGCTGTTTGCCGCCATTCATAAAGGTCTGCCTGCATCACCAGTGGGCTATCACCTTGATTAGTGATGGTGACGGCGACAGCTCGATCGGCTGGCGCCATAAAAATCCGAACGGGCGAAACGGTAAAATCACCGGCCTGACTGACTAATGAGGCAAAGAAGGGAGTAATGCCGACTAAAGAGGCTGCCCAAAAACTTCCTGAGGATGTCCTGCGGGGAAAAATTACATTCATGGTTGTTATCCTGCAATCTACCAAGCGACCAATATCTCCAGATAGTCCCGATCGGTGAACGAGACTTGTCGCCAGGATGCTACAGTACCTGCGCTCATATATCCATCTACCATGCCAGTGTAGCTGCCAAAATTCGTAAGCTCTGTTGCATATTGTTTTGCGCCACCATGGACGGGCAACCAGGGGTTATCTGAGTTGTTTGGAGTAATACCTACTATTTGGCCAGTTTGGCAGATAACAATTACCTTGGCCCCGAAGGAGTCAGGCGTGTCTCTATTAATACAAAATGCAGTATTGGCGCCAGGCAGTGGAGTTGCGCCACTGTTACCTGCCAGCGTTACAGAGACAGCGAAACTGTTGGTCACCTGATCGGTTTGAGCCGACGTCATTGCCACCGCGAGCAGCAGGCAGGAGACTACTGCAGCAATGCGAGCCCACCGCAGGCTGAGCAACGGGTACGGGAGCTCGGATTCCAACTTAAACCAGTCTTTCAGCATTGCGATAAGCCCAGGTGCCGGTGAGCCTTTAATTTTAATAGGTAACTGTCATAGTGCGTGTATGTGTTGCTTCAGCATTGGCAGTTGCTGCGTTTGTGTCTGTACCTGCCTGACCTGCGGGCATTGAAGCAGAGACAACATAACGCACAGTATCTGCCGTACCGATGACTGCATTAGTTGCTGCGGTACCCACAACTTGCTGTACTCCGGCTGCCACGGAAATGGTATATTGCAAACCCGCCAAAAGACCGGCTGTTGGCGAGTTGTCACCAGCTGAATCCAAGGCTACGCTGGATGGGATAAATCCGCGAGAGCAGTTAAACTCAATGTTGAGGGGGGTGGGTACGAGCGCAGTGGCTTGAAAAGCGACATAGGTTCCGAATACTAATGTTTGAGTGCCAGAGACGATAGCCTGACACTGTGATGTCAGTGTGACTGACACATTAAAAGCATTGGTGACAGTTTGAGCCTGCGTAATTGGCATCGACATCGCCAGTCCCGCAACAATCGTGGCCAGAGCTGGTTTTAAGAATTTGTTCATAATCTTGCCTTCCGAAAAGTTGTGGGTAGGGCTAACGAGGCGCATGGTCCTCGTTTTTACTTGTGGTGACAATAGCAGGGCAGGGTTTCGTCCCTATTTTTACCCAGAGTCACTAAGGTATGGGAAGAAACCGGGTTGATTTGGCCAAAATACGCCAACAACGCACCTTATTGGTGCTCGGAAAACTCCCTGATGTGAAGCAGTTGCGTTTGTCAAAGCCGGTGTTTATTCTGCCTGTAATGATAATTAAGAGGATTTCCCCGTGATGACAGAACAATCGCCGCGCACCTGCAGTTTTCAAGATTTAACCCACCCCCTGCGTTTATCGCTGTTAGCCGCGGCTCTGCTGCTGGGGCTCGCTGCCTGTTCAGGCGAATCCGGGAATTCTGCGGATTCTGTGGCTGAGGCGCCAGGTACAACATCGGGTACAACCACTGATCAGGTTGATCGTCCGGTCACCGCTCAGCGTATTGAAACAGCCGGGAGCAACAATGCAGACTGGTTGACCCACGGTCGCACCTATGCAGAAGATCGCTTCAGTCCGCTTAGCCAGGTGAATGAGGCTAGCGTGGAAGATCTGGGCGTTGCCTGGTACTTCGATCTGGATACTGACCGAGGCCAGGAAGCGACGCCTCTGGTGATAGATGGCACCCTGTTTTTTACCTCCGCCTGGAGCAAAGCCTTCGCGCTTGATGCCCGCACCGGTGAAGAGAAATGGCGTTACGATCCGGAGGTGCCGCGTCGTTATGGTGTCAATGCCTGCTGCGACGTGGTTAACCGGGGCATGGCAGCGTGGGGCGATAAAGTATTTTTTGGCACCATTGATGGACGTTTGATTGCGTTGAATCGGGAAACCGGGGAAGTCGAATGGTCGGTGGTGTCTGCCGATCCGGAGCAGCGCTATACCATTACCGGCGCACCGCGAGTCGTCAATGGCAAAGTGATCATCGGTAATGGCGGCGCCGAACTGGGTGTGCGAGGTTATGTGACAGCCTATGATGCCGAGAGCGGTGACCAGATCTGGCGTTTCTATACGGTGCCAGGCAATCCTGTTGATGGTTTTGAAAGTCCTGCAATGGAAATGGCAGCAGAGACCTGGGCCGGCGAATGGTGGAGACTGGGCGGCGGTGGCACGGTCTGGGATTCGATGGCCTTCGACCCGGAACTGGATCTGCTCTATATAGGTGTCGGTAATGGCAGCCCCTGGAATCATCAGATCCGCTCCGAAGGCCAGGGCGACAATCTGTTCCTGTCCTCTATCGTTGCGCTGCGTCCGGATACCGGCGAGTACGTCTGGCATTTTCAAACCACACCTTCTGAGTCCTGGGACTACACTGCTACCCAGCATATGATCCTTGCCGATCTGACCATCAATGGCCGCCTGCGCCAGGTCATCATGCAGGCGCCTAAGAATGGTTTTTTCTATCTGATCGATCGAGTCACTGGCGAATTTATCTCTGGTGATAACTATGTCGACGTGAACTGGGCGATGGGCCTGGATCCGGTCAGTGGCCGACCGCTGGAAGTTGAAGGGGCGCGTTACCAGCGTGACCCCACCATCATGATTCCTGGACCGCTGGGTGGCCATAACTGGTACCCGATGTCACGCGACCAGGCCACCGGCCTTGTTTATATCCCGGTGCAGAACACTTCTTTTCTCTATGCCAATCCGGAAGAGTTTGAGGAACAGGAAGTCGGCTGGAATCTGGGTATCGATTTAACTCCGCGTACGCCTCAGAACCCGCAGGACGAAGCCCGTGCGCTGCAACTGCCGCCTTCCAGTCTGCTGGCCTGGGATCCGGTCAGGCAGCAGGAAGTCTGGCGCGTGGATTATCCGATTCTGGGCAACAGCGGTACCCTGGCTACCGCCGGTAAGCTGGTGTTCCAGGGTTCTGCCGATGGACTGTTCCATGCCTATCACACCGAAACCGGACAACGCCTGTGGTCCCATGAAGTGGGCGACGCCATTCTTGGTGGCCCGGTTACCTATGAACTTGATGGTGAGCAATACGTGGTAGCACTGGCCGGACAGGGTGGAGCTATTCCCTTGACCGGGGGTCTGATGTCCGGCAACTTTCCGCGCCAGCGCAATGGTCGGCTGATCGCATTTAAGCTGGGTGCAGATGGGGTGCTGCCTGCGGTTACACTGGTTGCGCCGACTCCTCTTGACGTGTCTGCTGCAAGCAGCACCGGTAATGCGGAGCTCGGTGCGTTGCAATATGGCGCGCTGTGTTCCTTCTGTCATGGCCCGATGGCCATGAGTGCGGGACCAATACCGGATCTGCGTTTCTCCGCTGCGATTCTTGGGCCGGAAGTGTTCTCTGCGATCGTGCTTGATGGCGCGCTGGCTGACCGGGGCATGGTCAGTTTCGCTGCCGATATAGGCGCCGAAGAAACGGAGCATATCAGGGCCTATCTGTTGCAACTGGCGGCTGCAGAATCGCAGTGAGCGCTTCGAGTCGATAATGGCACCAGGTCGATAACAGATAGCAGCCGATAGCCGATAGCAGATAGCAGGCCCTTTATGGATTTTGCATTGACCGAAAACCAGCAGGCCATTGTGGCCAGCGTGGCAAGGATGTGTGCGGACTTCGATGCCCGCTACTGGCGAGACTGCGACGATCAGGCACGCTTTCCTGAAGAGTTTGTGGCGGCGGTGACCAAAGCCGGCTGGCTGGGAATTGCAATGCCGGAAGCTTATGGGGGCTCCGGCCTTGGCATTACGGAAGCCGCATTGCTGGCCCACGGTATCGCCAGGTCCGGCGCCGGTATGAGTGGCGCCTCAGCCGTGCATATCAATCTGTTCGGCCCGCATCCGATTGTGGTGCTTGGCACTGCAGAGCAGAAGGCGCGGTTTTTGCCACGGCTGATCTCCGGCGAGGATCGTACCTGCTTTGGTGTCACTGAGCCGGACGCAGGTTTGAATACTGCTGCGCTGGAAACGCGGGCACGGCGGTCTGGCTCCGGCGATCACTACATTATCAATGGCCGCAAGATGTGGACATCCACCGCTCAGGTGGCTAACCGGATCATGCTGCTGACCCGCACCACAGCGCTTGCCGAGTGTGCAAAACCCACCGATGGCCTGTCTCTGTTCTATACCGAATTGAATCGCGAACATATAGAAGTGCGTCGTATACCGAAAATGGGCCGCGCAGCGGTGGATTCCAACGCGCTGTTTATCGACGATTTGAAAGTTTCCGCTGCGGATCTGATCGGTGGTGAAGGTCAGGGCTGGCAATGTCTGCTGCATGGTCTGAACCCGGAACGGATTTTAATTGCGGCAGAAGCGGTTGGGCTGGGGCAGGCGGCGTTGGAGAAGGCGAGTGACTATGCCCGCGAGCGGATTGTGTTTGATCGGCCTATTGGTCAGAACCAGGCGATTGCGCATCCGCTGGCTGAATGCTGGATGGAGCTGGAGGCGGCCTGGCTGATGACCTGCAAGGCGGCGAGTCTTTACGATACCGGCGTGTCCTGCGGAGCTGAGGCCAATGCCGCGAAATATCTGGCAGCGGAAGCGGCATTCAAAGCCTGCGAGCGGGCGGTGCTCACCCATGGCGGCATGGGTTATGCCCGCGAATACGATGTGGAGAGGCTGTTTCGAGAAGTCATGATTCCGCGCCTGGCGCCCGTCAGCCAGGAGATGGTGAAGAACTACATTGCGGAGCGCGTACTGAGACAGCCGCGCTCTTACTGAGTGAGCTGCTCGCCTGGTTTGCACACGATATTGCGTGCTTTCAGCTCCGCTTCAACATCTTTGCTAGGTAGTGTCCGGTATGTGAAGTCTCAATGCGGGCGACCTGCTCCGGTGTTCCTTCCGCAATAATCAAACCACCACCACTGCCGCCCTCAGGTCCCAGATCGACAATCCAGTCCGCCGTTTTTATCACATCCAGATTATGCTCAATCACTACCACGGTATTGCCTTGATCACGCAGACGATGCAGCACCGCCAGCAATTGCTTGATGTCTTCAAAATGCAATCCGGTAGTGGGCTCATCAAGAATATAGAGAGTCTGGCCGGTGTCACGCTTGGATAATTCCCGCGCCAGTTTCACGCGTTGCGCTTCACCACCCGATAAGGTGGTGGCGGCCTGCCCCAGACTGATATAGGACAATCCTACCTCCATCAACGTTTGCAATTTGCGGGCAATCACCGGTACGGGATCAAAGAACGCGCGGGCATCTTCGATCGTCATTGCCAGCACTTCGTAAATATTTTTGCCCTTGTATCGGACCTCCAGGGTTTCGCGGTTGTAGCGCTTACCGTGGCAAATGTCACAGGAAACATACACATCAGGTAGAAAGTGCATTTCTACTTTGACCACGCCATCACCCTGACAGGCTTCGCAGCGTCCGCCTTTGACATTGAAACTGAAACGACCTGGCAGATAACCCCGCGCGCGCGCTTCCTGGGTGCCGGCAAACAGTTCACGTACCGGCGTAAAAATACCGGTGTAAGTCGCCGGGTTTGAGCGCGGCGTTCTGCCAATCGGGCTTTGATCGATATCGACAACTTTATCCAGCAGCTGCAATCCATCAATACGCTCGTGTGCGGCAGCGTTAAGTGTAGTGGCGCCATTCAATTGCGTCGCGGCCAGCGGATACAGTGTGTTGTTGATCAAGGTTGATTTGCCTGAACCCGACACGCCGGTAACGCAGGTCAGCAATCCAAGAGGGATGTTCAGCGTCAGGCTCTGCAGATTATTTCCGCTGGCGCCTTTCAAGGTCAGAATTTTCTTTTTATCGACAGCATTCCGCTTTTTGGGAATATCTATTTTCTTTTCGCCGGACAGATATTTACCAGTCAGTGAGCGCTCTGAATTGATCACATCCTGCACGCTGCCCTGGGCAACGATGTAGCCACCGTGCACGCCGGCGCCAGGACCAATATCGATAATATGGTCGGCGCTGCGAATAGCATCTTCATCGTGTTCTACCACGATCACAGTGTTGCCAATATCACGCAGATGAAACAGCGTTTTGAGCAGACGGTCATTGTCACGCTGATGCAGGCCGATAGAAGGTTCATCCAGAATATACAGAACGCCAACCAGACCAGCGCCAATCTGACTGGCCAGTCGTATGCGCTGCGCTTCGCCACCGGAAAGGGTGTCTGCGCCGCGGCTCAGGGTCAGATAATTTAAGCCGACATCAATCAAAAATTTCAGACGTTCCTGCAATTCCTTGACGATTTTTTCGGCAATGGTAGCGCGTGACCCACTAAGCTCCAGTTGTTGAAAGTAGTCAGCGGCATGAGCGATGGTCATAGCGGTAACAGCAGGCAGAGTCATCTCATTAATATAGACATGCCGTGCATCGGATTTTAAGCGTGTGCCCTCGCAGCCCGGGCAGGCCTGCGAACTCAGATATTTGGACAGCTCTTCACGCACCATCACCGATTCGGTCTCGCGATAGCGACGTTCCATATTGGGCAGAATGCCTTCAAAGGCGTGTCGACGAATGGTGCTGTCGCCGCGGTCATTGAGGAAGCGGAAGTTGATCGCCGCGCCCTTGCTGCCGTGCAGGACTATATCCTGATGTTTTTTACTGAGCTGATCAAAGGGCGTATCTACTGCAAAACCAAAGTGTTCTGCGAGTGAGCCGAGCATCTGGAAATAATAAAAATTGCGCCGATCCCAGCCGCGTATTGCGCCCTCGGCCAGTGACAGCGAAGTGTCGGTGATAATGCGCTTTTCATCAAAAAATTGCTTAACGCCCAGCCCGTCACAGCTGCTGCAGGCGCCGGCCGGATTGTTGAAGGAGAATAAGCGCGGTTCCAGTTCGCTGATGCTGTGGCCGCAGACAGGACAGGCAAATCGTGAAGAAAACACCATTTCTTCTTTGTGGTTTTCCGCTTCATCCATAAACGCGACAATGGCTCGGCCATCGGCCAGTTGCAGTGCGGTTTCGAAACTCTCGGCCAGGCGCTGCTGCATATCGGCGCGGATTTTCAGCCGATCAATCACCACTTCAATATTGTGCTTCTTGTTTTTTTCCAGCTCCGGGGGATAGTCCAGTTCAGTGACGATGCCATTGACGCGGGCACGGATATAGCCGCTGGTTTTCAGCTCGCTGAACACATGCACATGCTCACCTTTGCGGTCCCGAACAATCGGCGCCAGTATCATGATTTTGCTGCCTTCAGGCAGAGCCAGCACCTGGTCGACCATCTGGCTGACGGTCTGCGCTTCCAGTTTCTTATGATGTTCGGGGCAGTGTGGCTCGCCGACTCTGGCAAACAGCAGGCGCAGATAATCATAGATTTCAGTAATAGTGCCGACAGTGGAGCGTGGATTATGCGAGGTGGATTTCTGTTCTATCGAAATAGCCGGCGATAAGCCCTCGATATGATCAATGTCGGGCTTGTCCATCATGGACAAAAACTGACGCGCATAGGTGGAGAGTGACTCAACATAGCGCCGCTGACCTTCAGCGTAAAGCGTATCGAAGGCCAATGAAGATTTGCCGGAACCGGATAAGCCGGTGATTACAATCAACTTATCTCTGGGAATGGTCAGGTTGATATTCTTCAGGTTATGAGTTCTTGCTCCCCTGATTGTTATCTTGTCCACAATTTCCCCTGTAAATATTTTGCCATCAACGTGGGTGTTGATTAGCCAACCAGCGATTATGATTAATTTGTCAGCGTATCGCAAAGACTTGTATCAGCCGCTGGCAATTTCCAGCAGAAGATTTTATTCATGCTATGCTTCGTATAGACTAGACGACACAATTTAAAGGGTAGAGATATCCTTTAACCCATGATCATTGCGGCAGCAGGATCAAAAAATAAATTCAGCGGGTGGAGAAAAAAACGTGGCGAGCAGAGGCGTAAACAAAGTAATTTTGGTTGGCAACGTAGGCAAGGATCCGGAAACCCGCCAGATGCCAGGTGGCGGCGCGGTAGTCAATCTGACGCTGGCGACCAGTGAGAGCTGGAAAGATAAGAATACCGGTCAGCAGCAGGAAAAAACCGAATGGCATCGCGTGGTTTTTTTCAATCGTCTGGCAGAAATTGTCGGCGAATATGTGCGTAAGGGTTCCAAGCTTTACATTGAAGGTAGCCTGCGCACGCGCTCCTGGGAACAGGATGGGGTAACGCGTTACGCAACCGAAATAGTTGCTGGCGAAATGCAGATGCTGGACTCCCGTGGCGGTTCTGGTGAGCCGGGTACGGGTGATAACGAGTTTGGCAAAAGCTCCGTACCCCCTTATGGCGGCGGCTCGCGTGACAGTTCGCGAGATAGCCCGCGCGATTCCCGTGAGCCCGCTTCAGCGCCGCGGCCAGCTGAAATGGATAACTACGATGATGACATCCCGTTTTAGACTGGAGAAGGTAAACCGCCCAGGTGAAGCTTTTAATTGTTGGTGCTGCGAGTGCTGTAGGCAAGGAGCTGGTTAAACAGTTGCAGCAGCGCGAGATTGAATTTCTTGCGCCAGATGCAAATAAGATCAATGCTGGAGATTCACTGAAAGCTGCGAAATTTATCACCCAGTGCGCCCCTGACCAGGTGATAAATCTTGCTTCCTATGCCGCCGGCAGTCAGCTGGCAATTCATAAAGCCGAAGAATTCCCGCAGGAATGTGAGGCTGTAAACCATGGTCAGGTATCAGTGCTTGCCCAAGTGTGTGACCATCTGAATATCCCTCTGCTGCATCTTTCGTCCGGCTATGTATTCGGCGGCGATAAAAAGCTCGGTTATAACGAGCAGGACGTGCCGCGGCCTCTGGGTGTGTATGGCACCACCACTTTTCTAGGCGAGCAGGCGATCAGCAGTGTGCTCGAAAAACACATCATTGTTCGCACTGGGTGGATGTTCGGTCCCACGCAGGATGAAGTCCTCAGGCGCTGGATTGATGAAGTTAAAACTTTCGATGGTGCCGTGTCCGTGCTGCGCCGCAAATTCAGCCCGACGCCGGTTGAAGATGTTGCGCGCGTGCTGCTGGCAATTGCCTTGCAGGTCGACTGCCACGCCAACGTCTGGGGAACTTACCATTACTGTGGCCTGGAAACTAAACGCGAGAGCGAGTTTGCGCAGCACATAATAAAACTGGCAGCACAGCATGATGAAGCCGTATACCGGATGCTTGATCATCTGAGTGTCAACCTGAATCGCGTAGATCCGCCGGAAATTGTTAACACCACCCTGGCCACAAAAAAAATCTTCGATACCTTCGGCATTAAACAACGTTCCTGGCATGGCAGCCTGCAGAATCTGATCAAAGGCTATTACAAATCATGAACAGCACTGCACCGCGCCGGCTGACGCCGATTGCTGAGGCGCTGTCGCAGTTGCTGCAATCGACCCGACTTCTTGTTGCACCTGAATCAGTCCAGCTGCTTGAAGCGAACGGTCGTTTTCTGGCTGAAGACATTTATGCAGCGCTTGATGTGCCAGGCTATGACAACAGCGCGATGGATGGATTTGCACTGAACGCTGCGGAGCTGGCAGCCGGGCGTTCGACGTTTACTATCAAGCAGCGGATTGCTGCCGGTGCCACGGGTATTAAACTGGAACCCGGTACTGCTGCCAGGATATTTACCGGTGCGCCCTTGCCCGAAGGCGCTGACGCTGTGGTGATGCAGGAGAATTGTCGCGTCGAAGCTACCCAACTCACGGTGCTCGAGAAGGTGGTAACAGGCGAAAATATCCGCGCCCGAGGTGATGATATCGTCGCAGGGAAGCTGCTGTTGAACAGCGGTCGGCGGCTTGGCCCTGCAGATATTGGTCTGTTGGCTGCGATTGGGCTGGCAACCGTGTCAGTCCGCAAACCATTGCGGGTAGCCTTAATGACTACTGGCGACGAGCTGGTCAAACCAGGCGCCGCCTTGCAGCCAGGTCAGATCTATAATTCCAATTTTTATGCACTCAGTGCCCTGTTACAGAATCTGGGCGTCACGGTTATTGATTGTGGATGCGTCGAAGACACTCTGGCTGCCACTAAACAGGCGCTGCTGCATGCTGCACAGATCAGTGATTGCATCGTCAGCAGTGGCGGTGTTTCTGTTGGTGAAGAAGATCATGTGAAGACTGCTGTTGAAGCACTCGGTGAGCTGTCACTGTGGAAGCTGGCGATTAAGCCCGGTAAACCTTTCGCATACGGGCAGGTACAGGGCAAAGCCTTTTTTGGCTTGCCTGGTAATCCGGTTTCGGCCTTTGTGACCTTTTTATTGATGGTGCGACCCTGTCTGCTGAAGTCGATGGGCGCCAGTAAATTGCATGTGCAGGAATACCTGCTGCCAGCAGGTTTTGCGCTGGCCGAATCTGGCATCAGGCAGGAATACCTGCGTGTCTCAATCAGTGCTGGCACGCATTCTGATCAACCGGTGTTGCTGCCATTTTCAAATCAAAGTTCCGGGGTCATGACCTCGGTCAGTCAGGCCGATGGTTTGACTATAGTTCCGCCTTACACAGCGGTGGCTGTCGGCGATATGCTACGATACATTTCATTCAACGAAATTATTCGTTGAGGCAGCGGTTCTTTACGTTGTTCTCTTTGGAATTCCCGAGTAAAAATATCGTGATTAAGTGGTCGCAACAAATCCTTTGCATACTCCTGCCAGGTGCAGTGCTGTTTTCATGTCAGCCAACTCAGCAACCCCCACCGCCAGTTACACCGGCGCCTCAGCCAGCCCCGGTTATCGATACCAGTGAGCAGGATGCGGCAGCGGCGTTTCGCGAAGAATTGCGACAACAACTGGCGCTTGCCGATCTGCTCTATGAAGGCTTGCGGGCGTTGGCAGCAGATCGCTTGATGACTCCCGCAGAAGGCAGCGCCTTATCGATTTTTAATCGCGTATTGAACAATCATCCAGATAACCAGGTTGCTCTGGATGGTATCCGCGCTATTGCCGGCAGATATCTGGAGCTGGCGGACACTGCGGCGAGACAGGGGAATTTCGATAATGCGCAGCTGTACCTGAGGCGGGCAGAAACTGTCTACCCAGAGCATCAAGGGTTGGCTGCAACTGCCCGCATGCTCGAGTTTGAACGTCGACGTACCCATAGCGTCCACACCATCAACGCCCGTGAGCTGAGTTCGCGGTCTGAAACTTTGATTGAACAGCTGCAGGAAATCGCAGTGCAGATTCGTGATCTGGATTTGTTTCTGATGATAACGGCACCCAACGATACCCTGGGGCGCTGGATTTATGCACAGATGCAGAGCGCGGTTGAAGGTTATCGCCTGCGTGCGGATATTGAGATTGGGGAACAGCCGGCAGTGCGCCTGGTGAAGCCTCAGGCAGCCCGCTCCTGAACTGCGTTGTCACCTATGATACAAGTGATCCTTTGCATAAGCGTATCGGTCTGTGTTAAGGTGCGCGCCAGCCTTGATACTGATGCTCTAATCAGCGCAAGGGCGTCATCCTTAATTGTCTGGTCATTGCAGCTTCAATGCTGTCGTAAACCCCTCCTGTCGTAAACCGCTCCTGGTTTTCCACACGGAATCCAATTACTGCATGCCGCAAATGTGTTCGTAATGTTACGGATGCAAATTAATTGGCAACGCGGAAACAGCGGCTTTTCATCAACAATTTGTTAAAGACCCGCTACAGATCGTGCTGTTATGTATTTTTACTATCTTGTCGGGCCTGCCTGATGCACTGCTTTGAGCAGTCTTCCCGTGCGCGACTTATATCAAAAGGTGCCTGTTGGCACCGAAAGGAAAATGAATGAATTTTGAAAATCTTGGTCTGTCGGAATCTTTGTTAAAGGCTGTAAATGATTACGGTTACACGATACCGACCCCCATCCAGTTACAGGCGATTCCAGCGGTACTGAGCGGCAGTGACATTATGGCCTCCGCGCAGACTGGTACCGGTAAAACTGCGGGCTTCACGTTGCCGCTGTTGCAGAAGCTGTCACAAGGTCCTCGTGCCAGTGCCAATCAGACGCGAGCATTAATACTGACACCAACGCGTGAACTTGCCGCCCAGGTGCATGAGAGCATTGAAACTTACGGCAAATACGAGAACCTGCGTTCTACTGTGGTATTCGGTGGCGTAAAAATTAATCCGCAGATGATGAAGCTGCGTGGCGGTGTTGAGATTCTGGTAGCGACGCCTGGCCGTCTGCTCGATCTGTATCAGCAGAAGGCGATTCGTTTTGATCAGGTGGAAGTACTGATTCTGGATGAAGCCGATCGTATGCTTGATATGGGTTTTATCAATGACATTAAGAAAATTCTGTCTTATCTGCCCAGGCAGAGACAGAATCTGATGTTCTCCGCTACCTTCTCAGCCGAAATTCAGCAACTGGCCAGAGGCCTGCTGCATAACCCGGTATCAATAAATGTTGCTCCGATGAACACGGCTGCTGAGTTGGTTGAGCAACAGCTGCATCCGGTAGATAAAGGCCGCAAGGCAGAACTGCTTAGCCATCTGATTCGCAGCGAAGGCTGGTACCAGGCGCTGGTGTTCAGCCGCACCAAGCACGGTGCCAATAAGCTGGTTAAACAGTTGCAGATGGACGGCATCAATGCCGGCGCTATCCATGGCAATAAGAGTCAGGCACAGCGCACCAAAGTGCTGGATCAATTCAAAAAAGGTGATCTGCAAATTTTGGTTGCTACTGACATCGCCGCGCGTGGTATCGATATTGATCAGCTGCCACAGGTGGTCAATTTTGATCTGCCCAACGTGCCGGAAGATTATGTGCACCGTATTGGCCGTACTGGCCGTGCGGGCACTGAAGGCAAAGCGGTTTCACTGGTCAGTGCCGATGAAGTTAAACTGCTGAAAGATATTGAACGAGTGCTGAAACGCCAGATTCCACGAGTTGAAATTGTTGGCTTTGAGCCCAGAGAGAATCTTAACAGCGCACGTCCGACGTCCAGACCTGCTCCACAGCAACGTCGTCCTGAACAGCGTTCAGCACGTCCTGCCGCTAATGGTAACTCGGGCAACCGCAGTGACAGCGGCTCGCGCAATGGCGGCAATTCATCTTCGGGTGCGGGTCGTAACGCGGGTGCTGGTCGCAGTGCCGGTGCTGGAAATCAGCCTGGCAGACGCACGGATAGCCGCAGGCCGCAAGCTACGCAGACAGTGCGTAAAGCGCCAGCTCGCACTGAAGTATTGTCAGTCTGGTAGATTGAAGTTTAAGGACTGTCTGCCGATTATGGCAGGCAGTCTGTTGTTGCACCTCGTAGCGACAGCGGTCTGACGAAAACGGGCAAAACGCTGCTAAAACGGACGCTGCTGGAAGCGCTGCTTCTTACGATAAGGGAATACGTCAGCAACATAGCCAGCCCGAATTTTTTCCTGCAGATCCTGCCAGTAAGCAGGATTGTACAGATCACTGTGCAGCTGTTCGAAAACGTCGCGAGCCCGGCGATTTCCAGAAAAAAATAATCGAAACTCTTCCGGAAAAATATCATTGGACTTTACGTCGTACCAGGGATGTAAGGCCAATGCCTGTTCATCATTCTGAGCTTCCGGCAGCCACCGAAAGTTGCAGTCGGTCAGCGGACAGATCTCATCGTAATCGTAAAACACTACCCGCCCGTGCCGCGTTACTCCAAAGTTTTTCAACAGCATATCCCCTGGGAACAGGTTTCCCGCCGCCAGTTGCTTTATTGCACTGCCGTACTCATCCATCACACTGTACAGCTGTTCGTCGTCACAATTCTTGATATAGAGATTGAGCGGAATCATTTTGCGTTCAATATAGACATGTTTGAGGATTAGCACATTGCCGTTTTCCTCCAGCAATGAAGGCACCTCTTTGCGTAACTCAGCCATCAGTTCGTCAGAAAAACGACGACGGTCAAAGGCCAGATTATTGAACTCCTGAGTATCGGCCATACGGCCACCACGCTCCCAGCGCTTGACCAGGCTGTAGCAGGCCCGCACATGTTCGCGGGTGCTGTCTTTGGGCGGTGTGAAACGGTCTTTAATCACTTTATAAACGTAGTCGAAATTATCGCGGGTGAACACCAGCATGACCATGCCTTTGATTCCTGCAGCGGTGACATATTTATCATCGCTGGCCAGAGTCATTTCAACGGCGCGGCGGTAGTAAACCGTTTTGCTATGCTTGGGGAAACCGATCGCACTGTACAGTTCGAAAATTTCTTTATGAGGCATCAGATGCTGCAGAAAGCGGATGTACTCCGAAGGCGTTGACGCATCCACCATGAAATAACTGCGGCTGAAACTGAACACGATACTGATGTCATCAGTATCGTGCAGCAGGGTATCAACATAGATAGCCCCCCGCCCATTGTTCAGCATTGGCAGCATGAACGGAATGCTGATGTCGCCAGAAACTACCCGGCCGACCAGATACGCGGCTTTATTGCGGAAGAACAGGCTTTCCAGAGTTTCAACACGGATTGGATTGTCGGATTCTTTAAGTTTCGGCAGAAATACTTCATTCACCACGTTGATAATGGAATTGATGTCGCGTTGCTGATCTTCAAACGGGATGTTGAAGCCGCAATTATCCAGCACCTGTTGAACGAGTGTGCTGAAACTGCCATTCACTTCATAATTGAGCAGAATTTTTTCCTGCGGTATTGGCGCAATCTGTTGTGCCGGTTCCATCACGAAAGCGTGCAGATCGCGGATCTTTTCATGGGCGAACACATAGCAGTACACAGAATTGAAAAAGGTCTGGGTAATTTCGAAATTGCGGTGGCCCTGGATGATCAGCGCGTACTCAGCTTTAGCCAGGCGCCACAGTTCGCGTTCCTGCAGTTTTTTCCCGGTAATCTCAGCAGCGCTATCTGCCACGATAACTACTTTCTGCTTATACAGATCCAGACGCTGTCGCATAGCTGTCTGCACACCCGCCCAGTCGGCACGTTCAAAGCGTCCCTGTGCGCCATAGGTAATATTTTTGTACTCGGCAAAAAAAGCATCAAAGCCATTTAAAATGGCTTTGGCCAGGCGGCGCGAGGTCGTGGTCACCTGCGGTGATACTTTGGTGACGGCTCTAGTGCTCACATTTATCAACTCAATGGAACTGTTCTTCTTCAGTGGAACCCGTTAGTGCGGTTACCGAAGACTTACCACCTTGAATAACCGTGGTAACGTCATCGAAATAACCGGTACCAACTTCCTGCTGATGCGATACAAAGGTGTAGCCCTTGGCACTGTCGGCAAATTCCTGTTCCTGCAGCTCAACGTAGGCGGACATATCGCGACGCGCATAGTCATAGGCAAGGTTAAACATGCTGTTCCACATATTGTGGATGCCGGCCAGAGTGATGAACTGGAATTTGTAACCCATGGCACTCAATTCACGCTGGAATCTGGCGATAGTGGCATCATCGAGATTTTTCTTCCAGTTGAATGAAGGTGAGCAGTTGTAGGCCAGCAACTGATCTGGAAATTTCTTGTGGATCGCTTCTGCAAACACTCTGGCCTCTTCAAGCGAAGGTGTGGCGGTTTCGCACCAGAGCAGATCTGCGTAAGGGGCGTAGGCAATACCGCGACTGATCGCCTGCTGAATGCCCGGTCGAGTGCGATAAAAGCCTTCAGGAGAGCGCTCACCCACAATAAATGGCGCATCATAAGGATCACAGTCTGAGGTTATCAGATCTGCTGCGTTGGCATCAGTGCGAGCCAGCACAATAGTCGGAACGCCCTCGACATCGGCGGCAAGCCTGGCAGAGGTCAGTTTCTGAATAGCTTCCTGCGTTGGAACCAGCACTTTGCCGCCCATATGACCGCACTTTTTCACCGAGGCCAGCTGGTCCTCAAAATGCACGCCCGCAGCTCCGTTGCGAATCATGTTCTTCATCAGCTCATAGGCATTGAGCACGCCACCAAAGCCAGCTTCGGCATCAGCGATAATCGGCGCATAGTAGTCAATGTAAGCGGGATCCCCTGGGTTCAGACCTTTTTTCCACTGGATTTGATCGGCCCGTTCAAAGGCATTATTGATTCTGCGCACCACCGTAGGCACTGAATCTACGGCATACAAAGACTGGTCGGGATACATGGTTTCAGAGCTGTTATTGTCGGCCGCCACCTGCCAGCCGGACAGGTAAATGGCCTGCACGCCGGCTTTGACCTGCTGTACGGCCTGACCTCCGGTGAGGGCACCCATGGCGTTCACAAAGTCCTTATCAGGGCGGAATGCCGGGCGGCCACCTTCATTGATCAACTGCCAGAGCCGCTCGGCACCTTGGCGTGCGAGGGTATGATCACGTTTGATCGAGCCGCGCAGTCGTACCACGTCCTCAGCACTGTAGTTCCGGGTAACGTGTTTCCAGCGTGGATTTTCCTGCCAATCCGTGTTGATTGCAGCAATTTCCTGAGCGCGTTTATAGTTTGCCATGACTGAGTCCTCATCTTGATGGGCGGGAGATGAGATAAGTCTAGGCGCTGATCATTGATTTCTGTAATTTATTAACTCTATCTCTAGTATTTATTTAATGAATCAAATGGTATTTTCTTAAGAAATAGCTGGCATAAAATGGATAAACTATAAGAATTCAGCAGCTGATCGTTACAATGCCTCAATCTATATCCGTACCGGGAACAGGAGCAGTGGTATGTCCCAGCAACAAGCAATTGCCCAAGCGCATAATCGGCCGCGAGTTCAGCAGGGTGGTCTGCGAATTTCTGCCGTGTTGTACCACTTTATCAATGAAGAAGTGGCACCAGGCACCGGCATTGAAAGTTCGGTTTTTTTTACTGCGCTGGAACAGATCCTCAAGGATCTGAGTGCTGAGAATCGTGCGTTGTTGCAACGTCGCGAGGAACTGCAAAGCCAGATAGATGTCTGGCACCGCACTTTCAACGGAGTCTTGTTTGATGCCATCGAGTACAAAAAATTTTTGCAGGGTATCGGCTATCTGCTGCCAGTGCCGTCAGACTTCAATGTAACGACAGCAGATGTTGATGCTGAAATCGCGACAGTGGCCGGACCACAGCTGGTGGTACCGGTAATGAATGCCCGTTATGCGTTGAATGCGGCCAATGCGCGCTGGGGCAGTTTGTATGATGCGCTCTATGGCACTGATGTAATTCCTGAAGCTGGTGGTGCGGATCGAACGTCTGCCTACAATCCCGTGCGCGGAGCCAGAGTGGTTGCTTATGGCAGAGCATTTCTTGATGAGCATTTCGCGCTCGCTGCTGGCAGTTATCAGGACGTGACGAGTTACCAGGTACATAATGGTGCTCTGATCGCTGTGCTGAGTTCGGGTCTGCTTAGTAATTTGATAGCTCGCGAAAAGTTTATTGGCTACCTCGGTGCAGCAAGGGCGCCAGAGAGCATTCTTTTACGCAATAACGGCCTGCACGTGGAAATACAGATAGATTCAACTCACGCCATTGGCTCACAGGACCAGGCTCATGTAAAAGACATAGTGCTGGAAGCGGCGTTAACGACCATTCAGGATTGCGAAGATTCCGTGGCGGCGGTGGATGCTGAAGATAAGGTGCAGGTGTACCGCAACTGGCTCGGTTTGATGAAAGGCGATCTGCAGGAAATCCTGCTGAAATCGGGCAAGCAGCTGACCCGTCGGCTGGCCCAGGATAGACTGTTTACGGCTGCGGATGGTACTCAGCTCAGCCTGCCAGGTCGCAGTCTGCTGCTGGTTCGTAACGTTGGCCACCTGATGACCAGCGATGCGGTGCTGGATGCTGAGGGCTATGAAATCCCGGAAGGCATTCTTGATGGCATGGTGACCGTATTCGCTGCGCTGCATGATCGCAAGGCTGATCAAGTCCTGCGTAATTCGCGCACCGGCAGTATCTATATCGTCAAACCCAAAATGCACGGACCTGAGGAAGTGGCGTTTGCCTGTAAACTGTTTGACCGGATTGAAGATGCTTTGGGTCTGCGCCGAAACACGGTGAAAATAGGCATCATGGATGAAGAGCGCCGCACTACCGTCAATCTAAAGGCCTGTATTGCGGCAGCCAGAGCACGGATCATCTTTATCAATACCGGTTTTCTGGATCGGACAGGTGATGAGATACATACCTGTATGGAAGCCGGGCCAGTGGTGCGCAAGGGTGCGATGAAACAGCAAAAATGGATTCGGGCCTATGAAGATAGTAATGTCGATATCGGGCTTGCCTGCGGGCTGGCTGGCCATGCCCAGATCGGCAAGGGCATGTGGGCAATGCCCGATGAAATGGCAGCGATGATGCAGGAGAAAATTGCGCATCCCAAAGCCGGAGCCAGTTGCGCCTGGGTCCCATCGCCCACGGCGGCAACCTTGCACGCCATTCACTATCATCAGGTTTCAGTAGCGGCTGCTCAGCAACAGTTATTGCATCGACAGCCAGCAGCGCTGGACGACATTCTTACACTGCCGCTGGCAGGAGAGGCAAACTGGCGTGCTGAAGAGATTCAGCAGGAGCTGGATAATAACGCCCAGGGTCTGCTTGGCTATGTGGTGCGCTGGGTTGAGCAGGGTGTAGGTTGTTCCAAGGTGCCGGATATAAGAGATACGGGTTTGATGGAAGACCGGGCGACTCTGCGCATATCCAGTCAGCATATTGCTAACTGGCTGCGCCACGGCGTATGTTCAGCGCAGCAGGTAATGGCCACGCTGCGGCGCATGGCTGAAGTGGTGGACAGGCAGAATGCCAATGACGCGGATTACCGGCCAATGAGTGTGAACTTTGAGGGCAGCATCGCGTTTCAAGCCGCCTGTGAGCTGGTCTTTGAGGGCTGTTCACAGCCTGCCGGTTATACTGAACCGATTCTGCATCGACGTCGGCAACAGTTCAAAGCTCGTCAGCAGAAAACACTATGAGCAGGCTATGGAAATGAATCGATGAATCTATCGCGCGTTGATCTGAATCTTCTGGTTTATCTGGATGTGCTGTTGCGCGAAAAAAACGTGACCCGTGCCGCCGAGTTGCTCGGGATTACCCAACCAGCACTGAGTAATGGACTAAGACGTTTGCGTACCTTGTTTGATGATCCGCTGCTGGTACGGACCAGTGAGGGCATGACACCAACAGAAAGGGCTCTTGAGTTGCAGCCTCAGGTGCGCGAAATTCTGTCGGCCATTGAAATTGCGGTGATGCCAACGGCCAGTTTTGATGCCGCCCACAGCACCCGCGTGTTTCGGATTATGGCCAGCGATTATGCCGAATCAACTTTACTGGCACGGGCATTGTTCCGAATCCAAGAGCAGGCGCCGGGCATCAGTCTGGATATTCTAACGCCCAGCGATGTCAGCTTTCAGGATATCGAGCAAGGCAAGGTCGACATGGCGATTAACCGTTTCGATCGCCTGCCTCAATCCTTCCATCAGGCCACCATCTGGCACGATGGCTTCTCCTGTCTGATGAGTAATAGGAATAAGGCCCGCGATAATTTTGATATGAATGCGTTTCTTACAGCAGCGCATATCTGGGTCAGCAAAACCGGTATGGGTATTGGCCGGGGTATGAGCCAGCGCGATGGTCAGCGACTGGGCTGGGTGGATGAGGCGCTGGCTGAATTCGGCCATCAGCGGCAGATCCGGGTATTTACCCGTCACTATCAGGTTGCCGCATTACTGGCCCGGCATCCGGATCTGGTGGCAACCTTGCCAGCTCAGATGGCTGCTCTGTTTGCACAGGATCCGCATCTGATCATTCGTAAGCCACCTTTTATGATTATTCCAATCGAGTTGCAGATGGTCTGGAGTCCGCTGTTGCAGCATGATTCAGGACATATCTGGTTGCGACGCCTGTTGGTCGAGACGGGCAGGGAGATTTCTGCTGCGCTGCTACCCGAGCGGGCTGCAACTGCATCGGGGTGAAATTCTGGCGCTCAATCCGGCCCTGTAAAACCGGTACTATAAACTCAAGCCACTAAAAATCGAGTATTAAAAGAGCACCATAAAAAAAGGCGATACCGTCCGTTAGAGGTATCGCCTTTTTTATGCGTTTAAACTTAAGTCTGTGCGTTAAGCAATTTCAGCGGCCATCATTACCCGAGGGCAGAGGCGCTGCTAAAACAGCACACGCTCAGCGTAAGAATATCAGCATGCAACTACGTTCTCAGCCTGTGGGCCTTTTTGACCCTGAGTAACTGTGAACTCTACTTGCTGCCCTTCGGCCAGAGTTTTGAAACCAGCATTCTGAATCGCACTGTAGTGTACGAACACATCAGGACCATTGGTTTGTTCGATGAAGCCGAAGCCTTTAGATTCGTTGAAAAACTTGACCTGACCTTTAACTGTATTAGACATGTTTAATCCTGTAACTTTAACATTAAATGAGATTTTTTCGGATCAGATTGCACGTTATCGCAAAGCGATAAACGGAACAAAAAGCCCGTTGTAGCTGAGAATTCGAATATAAAATATGATCACAGGACGAGGTACTAACGGCAGCGCTTCGGATTGCAGACATAAATATAGCCGGTATTCAGGCTGGGGTGCAGTATACGCCTATAACTAATCGTGTCAAACAGTTTATCTGCAGTCTGGTGTTGAGTGATTGCTCCAGGCTCCTAACAATGGCAAAGTAATGCAAAAGGTTCCCTTCGGTTTCATTTTCCAGGAGCAGGCATGAATATCAAGCAGGTTGTAGATGGTGTGGCAGTTGCTGAGCAGATCAGGGCGGCAGACGTCGATCAATTGGCCGCACAGGGATTTAGATCGATTATCTGTAATCGTCCGGATGGAGAAAGCGCTGATCAACCGGATTATGTTGATATCAAGCTGGCCGCCGGCAGAAATGGCATGCAAATCCGCGATGTGCCGGTAGTGTCAGGCAGAATAAGTAATGCAGATGTGGCGGCTTTTGCACAGGCACTCAACGATCTGCCCGGACCAGTACTTGCCTATTGCCGCTCCGGTACCCGTTCTATTCAGTTGTGGGCGCTGGCATCGGCCTCCAAGGGAGTTGCCGCTGCAGATATAGTCAACGCGGCTCGTCAGGCTGGCTATGACCTTGCAGAAATGCAGGCTTATCTGCAAAAGATGGCGGATGGTGCGCTACGAAAGTAATCTCAGGAAACAGCAGTTCGACAGCACCAGCCCCTGCCAGATCGCCTTGAAAAGTTCCCATAGGGTTTCTGCCAGCGGCAAAGATATAGATTTCCTGCACAAATACTTCCTGTATTTCGGATGAATAATTATTTATTCATCCTGTTCTGGATAAGTCGTTCGACAACGCTGGGATCAGCAAGAGTGGTCGTGTCTCCCATATTATCCAGTTCGTTGGCGGCTATTCTCCGCAGAATGCGACGCATGATTTTGCCGGATCGTGTTTTCGGCAAGCCCGGAGCAAACTGGATAATTTCCGGACGTGCGAAGGCGCCGATCTCTTCTGCTACAAAACCCACAAGTTCTTTTCGTAATTGTTCGGAGTCCTGAACACCATCCATCAGGCTGACATAGGCATAGATGGCCTGGCCTTTTATGTCATGCGGATAACCTACGACTGCTGCCTCCGCAACACTGGGATGCAGAACCAGAGCGCTCTCAATTTCCGCGGTACCTAGACGATGACCGGAGACATTAATAACATCATCCACTCGGCCGGTGACCCAGTAGTAGCCATCTTCATCTCGGCGGGCGCTGTCACCGGTGAAATAGTAACCAGGATAGGCTTTGAAATAGGTATCGATGCAACGCTGGTGGTCACCAAAAATGGTGCGAATCTGACTAGGCCAGCTGCTGCACAGCACCAGGTTTCCCGTTGCCGGGCCCTCTAACACATGGCCGTGACTGTCCAGTAAGGCCGGTTGTACGCCGAAAAAGGGCAGGGTCGCTGAGCCTGGTTTCAGGTCAACCGCGCCAGGTAAGGGCGATATCATGATGGCGCCGGTTTCAGTCTGCCACCAGGTATCGACAATGGGGCAGCGTCCTTCACCAATGACATCGTAGTACCACTGCCAGGCTTCAGGGTTTATGGGTTCACCCACAGAGCCCAGCAGACGCAGAGATTTGCGTGAAGTTGTTTTTACCGGTGCGTCGCCCGCAGCCATGATGGCGCGAATAGCTGTAGGTGCCGTGTAGAATATATTAACCTGGTGCTTATCGATAACCTGCCAGAAACGCGAAACATCCGGATAGCTGGGCACGCCTTCAAAGACCAGCGTGGTGGCGCCATTGGCAAGTGGACCGTAGACAATATAACTGTGTCCGGTAACCCAGCCTACATCGGCAGTACACCAGTACACTTCAGCATCACGATAATCGAACACATAGCGGTGAGTCATTGCAACAGCGAGCAGATAGCCGCCAGTGCTGTGTAGCACCCCTTTGGGCTTGCCGGTGGAGCCGGAGGTATAGAGAATGAACAGCGGATCTTCTGCATCCATATGTTCAGGCTCGCAATCTGCTGCGGCGTTGCCGGTCGCTTCCTGATACCAGATGTCATGCGCAGGATTCCAGTTAGTCGCTGCACCGGTATGTTTCACCACCAGTACGCTATGCACATTGGGACAGGAGCGCAGTGCCTTATCGACATTGTCTTTCAGCGGAATTATCTTGCCGCCACGCAAACCCTGGTCAGCGGTAATGACTACCCGGCAGTCAGAATCCAGAATACGATCTTTGATTGATTCCGGCGAGAAACCTCCGAACACCACAGAATGCACCGCGCCGATGCGGGCGCAGGCGAGCATCGCATAGACGGCCTCGGGAATCATCGGCATATAAATGCATATACGGTCACCCTTTTCTACACCGCGCTGTTTCAAGACATTGGCGAGGCGACATACCTGCTCGTAAAGTTCCTGATAACTGATGTGGCGGGAATCATCCGGTGAATCGCCTTCCCAGATAATTGCAGTTTGAGCGGCACGCTGGGGCAGGTGGCGGTCTACACAGTTGTAACTGGCATTGAGTTTGCCATCTACAAACCAATGAGCTTCGCCGCTGCGCAAATTGCTTTTCTGTACCTTTGTCCATGGCCGGAACCAGTCAAGAAACTGGTTTGCCTGGTCGGCCCAAAAGCTATCGGGTGTCTCAATTGACTGTTGATACATCTGCTGGTAGCTGCCTTTGGTCAGCAGACTGCTGGCTGCAAGCGCTTCGCTTACGGGATAAACTTTGCTGATTGACATAATTTTTAGTCCTGATTTTTTTGATTGATTCTGTTCAGGAAACAGCAGAATTTCTGCTGTTAGAGTTTGCGTGTGCAGCGAATATTATCAATAAGGCGCGTGTTGCCCACATAGACTGCGGCCAGAATGACCAGCTCTGTATCGGTGCTTATTGCTGGTTCCAAGTTTTCCGCATTACAGACAGAAAAGTATTGTACCTCGATTCCTGCCTGTTTAAGGTCATGGGTTGCGCGCGCTTCGAGAGCAGAAAAATTATCGGCACCAGCAGCAATATCAGCCTGTGCTTTCAGCAGCTGTTGATACAGATCGGCGGCATTGCGTTTCTGCTCGCCGGGCAGGTAACTGTTACGAGAACTCATCGCCAGGCCACTGTGTTCGCGCAGAGTTTCCATACCGATTATTTTAATAGGGAAGCACAAATCTTTAACCATCTTACAGATGATCAGATACTGCTGGAAATCCTTCAAACCAAATATGGCCTTATCGGGGCGGACGATGTTGAACAGCTTGCTGACTACGGTTGCTACCCCATCGAAATGCCCAGGCCGTGCGGCGCCGCAATGTCGGTTTGATAGTTCCGGAACCGACACTACGGTCTGAGAGTCCAGGCTCTGCGGATACATTTCCGTTGCTGAAGGTGCAAATAATGCATCGCAGGCTGCAATTTCCAGTTTTGCAATATCTTCCTGCAAAGTGCGAGGGTAGGCATCCAGATCCTCACCCCGGCCAAACTGCATTGGATTTACGAAGATACTCGCGACCACATAATCACACTGCTTTTTAGCCTCCTCTACCAGACTGATGTGACCGGCGTGTAGATTACCCATAGTCGGCACCAGCCCAATGGTCTTACCGAGCCGTACCTGTTGTTGCAATATTTTTTGCAGAGACTCTATTGAGTAATGAGTTTGCATTCGGGAATCTACTTCCTGCTAACGACGAATTTAAGGTCGGCCGGCCTCAGACGAATGAATGTTCCGGGGCAGGGAATGACTGGTCTTTAACTGCGCTGACATATGCCTTCAGTGCATCAGGAATGCTGCTGGATTCGCGCAGAAAATTCTTCACAAATTTCGGGGTGATTGGCGAAATACCCAATAAATCGTGCAACACCATTACCTGCCCGGTGGTATCCGGGCCGGCACCTATACCGATCACCGGAATATCCAGCTTATCAGTCAGGGTTTTTGCAAGGCTGCGTGGCACACACTCCAACAGCAGAATATTAGCTCCGGCTTCCTGCAGCAGCAGCGCCTCGTTGATCATGTTTTCAGCCTGGTGAGGATCCCGCCCCTGCACGATATAGCCTCCGATGCGATTGATTGACTGTGGGGTAAGCCCCATGTGCGCACACACGGGAATGCCCCGCTCGGCCAGCAGACGGGTGGTGCTGCCAATCCAGGCACCGCCTTCAAGCTTTACCATCTGGGCGCCGGCGCGCATTAAAGCCGCGGCATTATCCAGTGTCTGTGCTTCCGAGGAGTAGCTCATGAACGGCATATCGGCAATCAGGAAGGCATTTTGATTGCCTCTTTTCACGCAATGCATGTGGTAAATCATATCGGCCATGGTTACCGGCAAAGTGCTGTCGTGGCCCTGCAGTACCATTCCCAGCGAATCGCCAACCAGGATAACTTCGACACCCGCTTCATCAAGCAATCTGGCGAAACAGGCGTCGTAAGCGGTGAGGCAGGCAAACTTCTCACCTTGTTGCTTCATGCGGATCAGGGTATTGAGAGTAGTGCTTTTGCGAACAGATTGCAGGCTCATAATTGCTGCTTCACTCGGCCATCGTGGGCTTGGGGTTAAAGTATTGGGTGCCGCGTGGACAGGTAAGAATATAATCCACGAGTTGCTGATAATCCCCGTCATTGCCGACCAGATCAATCTCTGAGCAATTCACGATCAGCAGTGGAGATGTATCAAAGTAATGAAAGAATCGGGTATAAGCCGCATTTAACTGCTCGAGATATTCGCGCTCAATCAGCTGTTCGAAAGCAATGCCTCGTTTCTGAATTCGGCTCATCAGCACAGAGGTTGGTGCCTGCAGGTAGATCACCAGATCAGGGACTGGTGAATTAATCGTCAGATGAGCGTATACCTTCTGATACAAATCATATTCATCGCTATCAAGATTAAGTTTGGCAAATAGATGGTCTTTATCGATCAGGAAATCAGCGACACGCACCGGTGAGAACAGTTCGTTCTGGCGCAGTTCCTGAATCTGCCGGCTGCGTTGAAACAGGAAAAACAGCTGAGTCGCCAGCGCGTGTTTCTGGCTGTCGCGATAGAACCTTTCAAGAAAGGGATTCTCCTCAGGGTTCTCCAACAGAATCTCATAATTAAATGTTGCGGCAAGGCGCTTGGTCAAGCTGGTTTTGCCAACACCAATGGGGCCTTCTACTGCGATAAAGCGCGGCACCCGCATGTCCGGGTTTGACCTGGACAAACCGAATGAGCTCATAAATTATTGTCCTGACGCCGGGGTTTGCGTCGTTTCGATTTTTTAGGTCCGCGCTTATCAAGTTCGGCCAGCATTGTTTCCTGTAATGAGCGGTCGGCGCTTTGCATATCCGTCCACCACTGCCCCAGTCCGCCCAGATCCTCTCCCGCTTCCTCACGAAGTAATAAGAAGTCATATCCTGCTCTGAACCGTGGGTGCGCCAGGATTGTTTCAACACTGCGCCGGCTGCGTGGCTTCAACCTGCACTGCATCTCCCATATTTCGCGCATGGCGGTGGTGAATCGGCGCGGAATCGCAGTCCGCTGCAGTTGTTCCATTATTACGTTGCTGGCCGCATCCTGCAAATCTACCAGGCCAGGAGGGTTGTCTGCGTTGGCAGCCTTGAGAGCATCCTGCAGGGGCGGCCATAACATTGCCGCATACAGGAATGCGGGCGTGACTGATTTGCCTGCCGCCAGGCGCGTATCGGTATTGCGCAATGCGAGAGTGAGTAATCGGCTGGCCGGGCTCGCCGGGTCGCTGGTGCTATCCAGAGTCGCCTTGAACAGATAATCGGCAACTTTGAATTGCCGGAGCACAGCAAAAGTTGCTTCAGCACAGCCGCCAGTAAATAACTTGATGCTTTCATCGAACAAGCGCGCCGGGGAGATTGATTCAAGCAAATACGCCAGTCTATCCATCGGTGCCCGGGTGCTTGCTTCAATCGTAAAGTCCAGTTTGGCGGCAAAGCGGATGGCACGCAGCAATCTCACGGGATCTTCACGATAACGTGTTTCGGGATCGCCTATGATTCGAATCAGACGATCATTCAGATCATCCATTCCCTTTGCAAAATCAATGATGATGAATTGATTGATAGTGTAGTAAAGCGCATTAACGGTGAAGTCGCGGCGCAGCGCGTCTTCATTAATGCTGCCGTAAACATTGTCCCTGAGTATCATTCCACCGGTGGAGTGGGCAGAGTCAAGACCGCGAATGCCTTGTCTCGAGTCGTCGGTGTCAAATTCATTCGCTACGGTGTGGTGGGCACGAAAGGTGGTGACTTCGATGATTTCGCGTCCAAAGCTCAAATGCACAATCTTGAAGCGTCTGCCGATAATACGCGCATTTCGGAATAACTGTTTGATGTCTTCGGGCGTGGCATTGGTGGAGATGTCAAAGTCTTTGGGACTGTTCTGCAGCAGCAGGTCCCGTACTCCGCCTCCTACCAGGAAAGCATGAAAACCAGCTTCATTAAACCGATAAAGTACTTTCAAGGCATTGGGTGAAATGCCTCGTCTGGAAATGCGATGATCCTGGCGTTCTATAATGGTTGCAGAGGATAAATCCAGGTCCTGCATATTGGCTGAGCGCCCACCTGTAAGCGGCTTTACGGCATGGGCAGCAGCTGCATCTTCGGAAGCGTTGTCGGCAACTGCTGCAGGTCTACGAAAAAGCGCTCGGGTAAGCTTTCTTAGCATCAGGCTCTGGGTATCCGGTTACTGTGTATCTGTTGGTCAGCCTCAAGTGTGGGCAACTCTAAAAGGCACGGAATACTTGCGACAGAGCTTATCAGTATTCGCAGGGAGTTATTGCAACACAGTTGAGATCGAAAGCGTGGATAATACACCGGATATAATAAATTAGCAGGAGGAAATGCACTGGGGGGTTATGAAACCCCCCCGCAAGGAAGGTAATTAAATTTATTATTGTTGTTATTTTTTCCAGGTACTAAATACAGCACCACAAATTTCTTAAACAGTATTTTCAGCTGGTTACAAATGCTTCCAAAAACCGAGAATCTGCTTTTATTATTTTTTCGTCCTGCACCAAACCAGGTAATGCTATTTTTATTATCGTGTTAAATCTTATTATTATTTCTTGTTATTGTGGCTGTAAGTAGAGCACTATCCGTGCCAGTTAATTTTATGTTATTAAAAACAGTATCTTGCGAAAAAGCTCTAGGGTGTTTCCCTTAATTTAGTGGTACTTTGTTACCTAATGTGGCTGATTTTTTGTGTAGATGGGTAGCAGTAACAGTTCAGGCTTGCTTTTTCTTACGGGGTAATCCAAAACGTTGACGACGTTCCCAGAGACATTTTCGGCTGATACCAAGCTTTCGAGCAAGCTGGGTTTCATTCATCTGATCCTGATGTTCAAGCACAAATTTCTGAAAATAATCCTCGAGAGACAGCTCTTCAACGGCATCATCCTGAATACCTGCATCTGCAGTGACCCGCTGGCTGATCGGTCTGATACCAAGTCTTGTGCCAATATCAATTGCCAGCAGCTCAGCACCAATTTGTTCAGTTTCAGCAAGCACCACTGCGCGTTCAATGGCATTTTCAAGTTCTCGAACATTGCCAGGCCAGGAATAAGCGGCAATCGCTCGGGTCGCCTCGTTACTGAAGCGCAGCATAGGCGATTTCAGGCGCTTGCAGGTACGCTCCAGAATTGTATCCGCGAGTTCAAGGATGTCATTGCCCCGTTCTTTCAGCGGGGGAATCACCAGCGTCATAACGTTGATGCGGTAATAAAGATCTTCCCGGAACTCGCCATCAATAACCAACTGCTTCAGGTCTCTATGAGTAGCAACCACAAGTCGAACATCGACTTTCTTAGACTGCACCGATCCGACTTTGCGAATTTCGTTTTCCTGCAATACCCGCAATAGACGCGCCTGAGCGTCCAGTGGTAACTCTCCGATTTCATCCAGAAACAGTGTGCTACTGCTGGCGGCTTCCACCAGTCCGGTACGATTTGCGGTAGCGCCTGTAAATGCACCTTTTTCATGACCGAATAATTCGGATTCAATGAGGTTTTCCGGAATCGCCGCGCAGTTAACTGAAATCATCTCAGCGGCATTGCGATCACTGAGCTTATGGATGGCTTTGGCGACCAGCTCTTTACCCGTTCCGGATTCACCATTAATAAGCACGGTAGAATTGGTTTGGGCCACTTTATGAATACGACGGAACAGTTCCAGCATTTGAGGGCAACTGCCAATCATGCCATGCACAGGGGGTTCGGTAGCAGAGGGCACTTTTTCAGGCAGACGCTTGCCAGCACTTTCCGTGATAATGCGCGTCACGGCCTCCAGCATTTCTTCATGTTCAAAGGGTTTGGAAATATAATCGACCGCGCCCATTTTCATTGAGTCGATTGCTGAGCGCAAACTGGAATAGCTGGTCATTATCAGTACGGGAGTGCTGGTGGCTTTAATCAGATCGGTGCCAGGGGCACCGGGGAGGCGCAAATCGCTTATAACGATATCAAAACTGTGAATCTTGAGCAGTTCCGTTGCTTCATTGACAGAACCTGCTTCACTTACCAGGTAGTCATGCCTTTCCAGCAGGCGCCGCAAAGCCATGCGGATGACCTGCTCATCTTCAACAATCAGAACTTTTCGTTGTGCTGCCATCGTGTTACTCAATCAATCAAACAGTAAAATGTTGCTGCCTGCCCGGATAAGGCGCCGCACGAACGGCCATTACTAAATCAACTGCTACCCGAATCGGCCACATCATAGCAGGGGAAATTCAAGATTACCCGTGTTCCGGGATTCTCGCCTGTTCGAGCGGGGCTGATTATACCAATATGTCCGCCCATGGTTTCAACTATGCTGTAAACCAGAGACAGTCCCAACCCAGTGCCCTCACCAATATCTTTGGTGGTAAAAAAGGGTTCGAACACGCGGTCCTGTATATTGGCTGGAATTCCAGTGCCCTCATCGGTGACTGAAATCTCTATCGATAAAGCTATTCTTCTGCATGCAATCGTAATTGTGCTCTGGAACGGGCTGGCATCCTGGGCATTATTGATCAAATTAACCATGACCTGGATCAACCGCTGGGAGTCGCCCAACATGCGCGCCGCAGCAAAGCAGTCCACCTTATAACGTATATCTTTATCCTTCTTATTGAGGGAGATCAGGGCTATGGCTTCACTGATACAGAGTGGAATATTAACAATCTCATTAGCCTGATCAGCACGATTGCTGCCGCTGTGAGCAAAATTCACCAGCGATTGCACAATTCTTGAGGTGCGGTCAGTCTGCTCAATGATCTGCATGGCCATGGACCGCAATTCATCGTTTTGAGTTTCATCTCTGATATTCTGAGCAAGGCAGGCAATTCCAGTAATAGGGTTACCAATTTCATGGGCTACACCGGCAGCCAGACGGCCGATTGAAGCCAGCCTCTCACTGTGTGTCAGTTCTTCCTCAAGCAATTCTGTTTCGGTCAGATCTTCCAGCAATATCACCACACCATCCTGCTGAATCTGATGTGCCGAAGACTTCTCGATCACGGCTTTATGCAGGCTGATAAAGCGTTTGCTGCCCTTTACTTCGATTACCTGCTTATGCAAATGAGCTGTTTCTCCATGAGTAAAATCATGGATCAAAGCGCTCCATGGTTCACCGATTTCATTTAATTGTGAGCCTATGGCTTCCTCACTGGCCGTTCCGGTCAGCTGTTCCAGCGCATGATTCCACATGACTATCTGGTTCTGTGCCCCCAGTGAGCAGACGCCAAGAGGTAGTTCCAGCAGCACCTGACGATGATAGCGACGGAGATTATCGAGATCGGCGGCCATGCCGGAGAGATTGCTGCGATAGGCTTCAATTCGGCTTTCGATCACGTTGATGTCGGCTGAACCGGAATCTGCCTGGATATTATAAGGTAGAAAACGGTCAATCAAGTCGTGTGCAATCGCTGGACCCAGAAGCCCGGACAGATTAGCTTCCAGACGACCTCGGAGCAGGCGCATGGCTGATGGCCGGCTCTCTTTTTGGTCAATGTTAAGATCGGCGAGTGCCTTAAAAACTTCCCGGGTAGCAGTTCTTTCGCCCAGTGGTTTCGTTAAACGGACAATAAATTCCTGCGGAGATTTCACTGCCAGTCCGGTGCGATTGCGCCGTCGCAGAGTATCAACCGAGCAGATGTCAGCCGAAGCCTTCTCTTCTTCAGAACTGCGCGTAAACAGCGATACCAGAACAAACAGAATAATATTGCAGATAAGCGATAAGGCGATGATTTCACGGGTATTCATGCTGCCGAGAGTAAAATAGTTGGTGCCGCTGGCCACCGGCAGCATCAGGAACACGAACCAGATCAGAATGCCTATGGATAAACCCGCCATAAAGCCCTTTTTATTGCCGCGCGGCCAGTACAGAAGGGCAATGACGGCGGGCAAAAATTGCAAGCTGGCGATAAAGGCGACATTGCCGATAGCGCGAATACTCAATTTGTCATCAGGAATGTAGTAAAAGAGAAAACCGCTCCAGATCAGCGCAGTAATCAATAGCCGACGTCGCCAGAGCAGCCAGCGATAGATATTCTGGCCCGCATTGGGTTGATGAATTGGCAGTATCAGATGATTTAGGCACATGGTCGATAAGGCCAGGGTGATAACAATGATCAGACCGCTGGCTGCAGACAAACCGCCCACGAATCCGATCAACGTAAACAGCTCCGAGTTATATTCAATCCCCATGATTACGGGGTAATACTCCATGGGTGCGGTAGAACCCGCTTGCAGCCCGGCCCATAGTATGGGCAGTACCGGCAGACTCAATAGCAGGAAATACAGGGGCAGGGCCCAACTGGCCATGTTCAGGGCTTTAGGATTGTTGTTTTCGTTGAAAGTCATATAAAACATATGCGGCATAGCGACAGCTGCGCTGAAGAAAAGCAGGGCGGTTACCTGAAATGTGCCCGGGGGGGCGGGGTTCTTCAGTTGCAGTAACAGCTCGGGCTGGTCGGCAAGCCATTGGTTCATCGCTTCAAAACTGCCAAAACCGGCATACACCGAGAACAGACCGACGGCCAGCAGTGCGATCAGTTTAACAAGGGATTCAAATGCAATCGCCATCACCAGGCCTTCGTGTTTTTCCCGTCCCGAGCCGCGTCCGGTGCCGAAGAATATCGCGAATAAGGTAATCAACACGCAGAAGGTCACTGCAAGGGTGGTTTGAGTCGCCTCAGTAGTCAGAATTCCAACGGTATTGGCAACTGCCTGAATCTGCAATGACAGCAGGGGGGTAACCCCGATCAGCATCACCAGTGTCGTTACTGTTCCGGCCCACGGGCTGCGATAGCGAAATGACAACAGATCGGCCAGCGAGCTGAGCTGATAGTTTTTGGTAATGTTGAGAATAGGTCTGAGCATCAAGGGCGAGAGCAGAAAGGCCACTGATACTCCAATGAAAGGTGCCAGGTAACCAAAACCGTCGCGAAAGGCATTGCCGGTGGCGGCATAATACGACCAGACACTGGCAAATACGCCCAGTGACAGTACATAAACAATGGGATGCTGAGTGATGCGCCGCGGTATCCAGCCTCTGTCGGTCACAAAGGCAATGGCGAACAGCATGATCAGGTAGATCACGCCGAGCGCAAACAGGGTGCTTAGTTCAAATATCATCGGAGTTCTGTTCCCGGTAGGCCCAGGCAGCAGCCCCAATGGTGATAAGGGCGATCAGAAAGGGGCGATACCAGACGCCGGATGGCTGCATAATCCAGTCGGTGCTGAGCAGAAACAGCAGATAACTGAACACCAGCAGTATCAATGTAGAAGGTGGAATGTACAAACTGGCTCCAGTACATGCTTAAGGCAGGGGTTCAGACCCTGAAGAATTCAGATCCGGATATTAGCTAACTTAGGTACTGCCTGTATATCCCAGCGCTCAACAGCTGCAGCCAACTGTTCAGATGGGGGGGCATCAGCGAGTTCCGAGGCCGGATTCTGACCCAGAAACAGCAAGGCCTGATACAGAAATCTGCTGGCCTGGCTGGCTTGAATGGGTTCAGCAAAATGCTGTTTGCTGAGTTTCTGCCCCTGCTCATTGACTGCTATAGGAATGTGGGCGTAAACGGGTTCTGGCAGATCAAGCAGGTTCTGTAGACAAATCTGCCGCGGGGTGGAATCCAGCAGATCGCAGCCGCGCACAATATGGCTGATATGTTGAAAGCCATCATCAACAACTACGGCCAGTTGATAGGCGAACAAACTGTCTTTACGCAGAATCACGAAATCGCCGGACTCAGTGTGCAGATGCTGTTGCTGGGGGCCCTGGATGAGATCATGAAAGGTGATTATCCGGTCAGGGACTTGCAGGCGCAGCGCGCACGGTTTGCGCGGGCTACCAACAGCACGGCAGCGGCCATCATAGATGCCGCCCATGGCTCTGATAGTCTGACGGGAACAGTTGCAGGGATAGACAAGATCAAGCCGGGTCAGCTGTTCAAGCGCTTCCTGGTAAGCGTGCTGGCGTTGGCTTTGATAGAGGACGGGGCCATCCCAGTGCAGCTGGAATGCTTCCAGAATACGCAGTATCTGCTCAGCAGCCTGAGGAGGTTCCCTGACGGGGTCAAGGTCTTCAATTCGCAGCAACCAGTGTCCTTTATTGGACCTGGCATCCAAGAAGCCAGCAACAGCGGCGAGCAGCGAACCGAAGTGCAGTTCGCCACTTGGGGAGGGAGCAAAGCGGCCGATATAGCCGGCCGCTTTGCTCAGGCACCCCACTGCTTTTCTTTGATCTCATCCAGAGTTTTGCAATCAATGCACTTACTGGCAGTCGGTCTGGCTTCCAGACGACGAATGCCGATTTCGATGCCACAGGAATCGCAGTATCCGTAATCATCCTGAGCAATTTTTTCAAGCGTTGAGTCAATCTTCTTAATCAGCTTACGTTCACGATCCCGTGTACGCAGTTCGAGACTGAACTCTTCTTCCTGGGTAGCTCGATCAGCCGGGTCAGGATAATTGGCAGCTTCATCCTGCATATGATGAACGGTGCGATCAACTTCTTCCATCAGCTGATTGCGCCAATCAAGCAGAATTTTTTTGAAGTGCTCTCGTTGACTGTCGTTCATATACTCTTCCCCTTTTTTTTGCGCGTAAGGGGTAAAGTTTTTTAGAACTGGTGCGACTGGTGCAGAGCCCGCAGGTAGTTTTGTTGCCATGGTTCGGTATGCCTCATAACCCCTGGGAGGGGCTGGTTCGAAATCAGTCCACAAGTCGGCGCATAAATAAAGAAGCCGGCTAAGCTATCAGATAAATGGCGACCACGCTATAAAAATGTTAGCTTTCACCGCCATTACAAAACAGAGTATTCGACCGTGTCAACTGACAAAAAAAGGTTCGCTCCAGCCTCACGACTGCTGGGTATTAATCCATTCCGCGTGATGACTGTCCTGGAGCGGGCAAAAAAACTGCAACAACAGGGACGCAGCATAATTCATCTTGAGGTAGGCGAACCTGATTTCACGACGGTCGAGCCCATCATCGCAGCCGGCAGACGTGCCCTCGACAATGGCTTAACGCACTACACGCCAGCCGCGGGTCTGCCGGAACTGCGTGAGCGCATCAGCAGACACTACGCAGAAACCTATGCTGTGTCGATTGACCCCGCCAGAATTCTGGTGACCGTCGGAGCAAGTGGAGCGCTGGTTTTATTGTCACAGTTGCTGCTGAATCCGGGGGATGGCGTATTGATGACCGATCCGGGCTATCCATGTAACCGTAACTATGTTCGCCTGGCAGGTGGACACGCGCAACTGGTACCGGTCAATTCTGCGACTGATTATCAGCTTACTCCCGCATTATTGCGCGAGTATTACACCAGCAACAGCAAAGGCGTCTGGCTGGCATCCCCGGGAAATCCCACCGGAACAATGATTGATGCGCAGTCGCTGCAGGCAGTCAGTGACTGGGCTAAACAACATGATTGTCATTTGCTGGTGGATGAGATTTACCATGGTCTTGATTATGTGGGCGGTTTGCCAACAGCCCTGCAGGCAGATCCAGATAATCTGGTGGTAAACAGTTTTTCTAAATACTTTGGAATGACAGGATGGCGGCTCGGCTGGCTGGTGGTCCCCGAGTCATTAGTGGCTGCGGCTAATATCCTGGCACAGAATCTGTTCATCGCGGCTCCCACCCTGGCCCAGTATGCTGCGTTGCGGGCTTTTGACGCCGATGTAAAGGAATTACTCGATCAACGCCGAATCGAGTTTCAGCAGCGCCGCGACTTTTTGTGCGCGGCTTTAACGGATCTTGGTTTTGGCGTGCCGGTAAACACCCAGGGCGCTTTTTATATCTATGCTGATATCAGTGCAGTGCTTAAGAAGTTGGCTGAAGGCCGAGCGGCAGGTCAGTTAATGGACAGTGAACAATTCTGTCATGAGTTGCTGGAAGAGCAGGGAGTGGCAGTAACTCCGGGCACTGATTTCGGTGATTATCGGGCCGATACTCACGTTCGTTTTGCATTTACCACCAGTATCGAAAATCTGCAGGTGGCGGTAGACCGGCTGCGATTATTTTTAACAGCAGCTTAGTGGGCATCAGATGCGGCCAAGCCGTGCGATATCTTCCTGATTAACCATTACAAAGCCATTGCCGATAATAAATGGAATCGCTTTCAGACTCTTGCCTTTGCAGGGGCCGATGATACATTTGCCGGATTCTATAACAAACAGCGCGCCATGAGTCGAGCATTGGATCAATGCACTGTCGCTGTCCAGGAAACGATCTTCCTGCCATTCCAATGGCGTTCCCAGGTGCGGGCAGTAGTTGTAATAGACAAACAACTGACCTTCTTTTTTCACTGCAAAAATGTATTTGTGAGCAATTTCAAAACCCTTTGAACTGCTCTCTTCTATGTCGTCGATATGGCAGAGGGTGATCATGGCTGTCTTAGCTCAATGATGAAGTCGATTGTTGCGCCGAAAGTTCACACGCAGCCAAAGCCTGTTTGAAGTCAGCAATCAGATCATCGCCGTCTTCAATTCCGACTGACAGACGAATCATGGAATCGGCAATTCCCATTGATGCACGTCTCTCCGCGCCCATCTCATAATAAATAGTATGAGCAACAGGAATCGCCAGAGTGCGTGTATCTCCCAGATTGCTGGAAGAGATGACACACTCCAGCCCGTTTAGAAAGTCGAAGCAATCGATACTATCGACCAGATCAATACTCATCAGCGAACCGAATCGGCGGAACAGCTTTTTAGCGCGGTCGTGTTGTGGGTGGGTGGGCAGACCAGGGAAGTACACATTTTTGACCAAAGGATGGTTGTCACAGAATTCTGCCAGACGTTGGGCATTGCTGCAGGCCCGCTCTGAGCGCAGGGCTAGGGTCTCTGAACCGACCGCGAGATGATGTGCCGCTTCGGGTCCCAGGGTGGCGCCGAAGTCGCGCAGACCTTTCTTTTTAATCTGGGTGACTCCCCACAGGCTGCTATCGCCACTTTTATAGATATCGAAAATATTGGGATAGCTGGACCAGTCAAATAAACCGGTATCAGTGATGCTGCCACCCAGTGCATTTCCATGACCACCGATTGCTTTGGTCAGGGAATTGACGACCAGGCAGGCTCCCACCTTTTTAGGCGTAAACAACCAGGGACTGGTGATGGTGTTATCGACAATGAAAATCAGCCCTTGCTTCTGGCATAACTGACCTATTGATTCCAGATCAGCTATCTGAGTCACCGGATTGGCGATGGTCTCAACAAAAACCAGTCGGGTGTTTGGCTGAACCGCTGCCTGCACTTTGGCAGCGTCAGTGGCATCGACAAAACTGACTTCTATGCCGAAGTTTCTGAAACTGTTCAGCAGACTGTTGGTATTCCCGAACAGGAAGGCGCTGGAGATTATATGGTCGCCACTTCTGAGCAAAGAAAACATGGTGGAGCCGATTGCAGCCATACCGGTAGCAAAAGCTACCGTTGCGATACCCTCTTCCATAGTGGTGATTCGGTTCTGCAATGCGTTAACGGTCGGGTTTTGCTGACGTCCGTAATTGTAGCCATTCTTTCGACCTTGGAATACTGCAGCCAGGTCGCGCGCATCGGCATATTCAAAGGCTACCGAAGTATGTATGGGTTTATGCAGAACGCCATGCTCAGGATGATCACTGCGGTCGGAATGAAGATTGTTGGTGATAAAGCCCTTCTTGTTCATTGGTTAATATCCCGCTTTGCCTGCTGGTACACTGGAAGTTCTGCAATCTGCTGTTCAATTTCTGTGAGCCGGCCTTGATAGCGGCGATTGTTTCGATCGGTATATTGTTCTGAGAAGTCCTGTTCGGAAAGCCCATCATTATTACTTCCGGTCGCTGGCATATAGTCGTGTTCCTCGTCCGAATCAGCAAGTCGATTCTGTATCAGTCTTGCGCTTTCAGTGCTTTGGGTGGCTGCTGCACCGAGCGCCATGCCAGCTGCATTCGCCGTCATATCACTGAAACTGAAGCCGGTCCGATAACGCGCATCATAGACTTCTTTGCTGTTGGAAAGGACTCCTGCGACACCAGCCCCGGCTGAGGCGGCTATAGCAGCCGACGATAGGAAGTGCTGACTGAGATCACTGCGGCCCTGCAGAGTGACATAAAGTCTTCTTGGGCGCACGTTCCAGGAATCGGGCAGGTCGCTGACTAACTGCTCAATCCTTAGATGATTGACAAACAGCGACAGTGCCTGCAACAGGGTGCGGTTTTCCGCAGCGGCGTCGCCACCATTGGCACTGCGCGTGCGTGCGCTATCAAACAAGACTGGCAGGAAAGTCTGTAAGGTGGTGTTGCGGGTCTCCGGTGAAAGTTGCGAGCCTATTCTGGCAATCTCGCCGTAGTAATAAAGAATGCGCTCACGATCCTCTGCACTGATAAGGAATTTCTGAGCCTGCGAGCGCAGATTTGCAAGCAACTCGGGTTCCCATTGCAGATGAACATCCACCAGATCGCCATGTAAATTAACATGACGGATGCTGCGCTGCAGATCTGCCAGTTCCTGATAATTCTCCGCCAGGCTGTCAGATTCTTCCTGCAGACGCCGGCTTAATGCATCAACAGCAAAACGTGGCAGGCGCAAATTTCCGGCATGCAGATTGGCAAGCCGCAGCTGGTCTGCAGTCTGTTCAACTTCAAATTGGATATTGAGGAATAGCGGCATGTTCTTAAATGGCCACGGGGTGCTTAAAGTAATCAGAGCCATAGAGTTGCGCAGGTCGAATTTCGATGCAAAACGCTCCAGCTGGGGCAGATTATGCCGACCGAATGCGGCTAGCAGGTTCAGCTCTTCGGCGCTGAGAGTGACCACTTGTTCACCCGTGCTGGAGAAGCGCGAGGGACTGTTATCCACAATCAGCTGTTCAATCAGTCTGGTTTCTTCGCTGCTGATTCCCTCCCGGAAAGGCACTTCTGGGCGCGTCTGCAGAATCAGAATTAGCAGTAGCACAGGGACGGCTATAGCGCTGAGCAGCAAAAATTTTAGCGTTGGCGAGACCGGTTTATGAATTTTTTCAATACTCATGGCGAATTCAGGTGCCTGGAAAGGGTGAGCTTGTTGGAACTCGTTCGATTTTTAGAGGACTCTTGCCGGGATTATAGACACTAAACTTCGCGAAAATAAGACGCAGAGCAAGGAATCAATTAATTTCAGTGGCAGGCGCTCCGTTGATCAGTATAAAGTAAGCCGCAAAGGCAGGCTGTCCGGGGCTTCTCAAGAAAATGGCTGGCAGAGATTTACAGGGAGAATGACACTGATGACTAATAACAAAAATCTGCGAAGCGCAATATTGCTGCGTTTATTGTTCAGCATACTGCTCGGAGTCTTTATAAGCGCATGTGGATCTTCAGCCGCTACCAGACAGGCGGAAATTGATGCGCGATTAACCGGAGAGAGGGCATCAAACGCGATGATGCAAGCAACACTGCAGGCTGAGCAGGAACGGCAGTCAGTGGCACACCGCTTGCGGGCGGAAAGAGATGCGCTTGAGCAGCGCCGTCAGCAGGATACTGAAACCAGTGCCAGAATTGCAGCGGCGGAACAGGCTGCAGAACAGGCAGTTGCTCAGCGGGCCCAGGTGGAAGCAGGGCAGCAAAGACAACGGTTGTTGGCGCAGCAACAACGTGAACGTCAGGCACAAACAGAAAGATTTACGCTGCTTGAGCGAGAAATTGAAGATTCCAGGCAGCAGACGCAGACGCAGGCGCTCGCCAATGAAAAACTGGCAGAGGCGGTCATTGTGGCCGAAGAACTTTTGCAGATGCTCAATTCAGAGCAGACAAAGTACGGAGATTTAGATGACCAGGGTATACCACGTGATCCTTTGCAGAAATCTCTGATTATTGAATTGGAAGCGCGTAAAAACAGCTTGATTCAGGAAGCCAGAACGCTCGCTAAATAAGTGCCTGATGGCGCATCTCAGGGCCTGACAGGCTGTGTAACAGGCAGTCAGTTCCAGCTTCGATTGATGGCGTCTGCAGCGGCTTTGTTTGTCTTAACTGGTATGGTACAGTTCCTGCGGTCCAAACAACTACAACAACGAGGGGATACCGCAAGATGCCTGGTACTACTGTATTGATCACGATTGTGCTTTCACTGTTCGGTCTGGGGATGTCGTACTTTTACCTGAGACAGGTGATGAAAGTTCCTCTCGACCTTGGTCTGGAGGGAGAACAGAAAACCCGTTTAAAGTTCATCCATAATGCGATTGCTACAGGTGCCATGGCGTTCCTGAAACAGGAATATAAGTTCCTGGCAATCTTCATGGTCGTTTTCGCCGCAATTATCGCGATCCTCATCGATGATCATCACACAGAGGGTTTCCGAGAAGGTATCTATACCGCTGCTGCTTTCCTGTTTGGTGGAATAATTTCCATTGCGTCTGGTTACATCGGGATGATGGTAGCCACCCAGGGAAATGCCAGAACAACTGTTTCAGCTCGTAACTCCATAGGCGATGCCTTCAACGTGGCTCTGCATTCTGGTGCTGTCATGGGGTTTGCACTGGTAGGTCTGGCAACCATGGGCCTGATAGTGGTGTATGTGGTTATGAAAGCGGTGGTACCAGCGGATCTTCCTAACCATATTCTGATGGAAATCATCGCCGGTTTTGGCCTGGGCGGTTCAACCATCGCGTTGTTTGCACGTGTTGGCGGTGGCATATTTACCAAGGCTGCCGACGTGGGTGCCGACCTGGTGGGCAAAGTAGAAAAAGGTATTCCTGAAGACGATCCCCGTAATCCTGCGGTAATTGCTGATAACGTTGGTGACAACGTTGGCGATGTGGCCGGCATGGGTGCTGACTTGTTTGGGTCCTGCGCCGAAAGTACCTGTGCTGCGATGGTTATCAGTGCGGTGGTCTTTGCTGGCAATGTTGACGCCTTGCTGTTCCCGATTCTGATCAGTGCGGTCGGAATTCCAATCAGTCTGTTGACGCTTTTATTCGTTAAAGTAAAAGTAGAAAGTGATGTGGCTCCTGCACTGATGAAACTGCTGATTATCTCTAGTGCGCTGATGGCAGTCGCCATGTACTTTGTCACCATGCAGTTTATTCCTGCTGAATTTGTTCTGCGTGATGCAACCTATACAAGTCTGGGTATTTATGGATGCTTCCTGGCAGGGCTGGTAGCAGGTCTGACTGTTGGCTTGTTGACCGGTTATTACACCTCGGACAACTATGCACCGGTAAGAGAAGTTGCCAAGTCGTGTGAAACCGGTGCCGCAACCAATATCATTTACGGCCTTGCGCTTGGTTACAAAAGTACAGTACTGCCTTATATCGCGATTGCGGCCAGCATCTTTATTTCCTGGGATCTTGGCGGTATGTACGGGGTGGCAATTGCCTCATTGGGCATGCTCGGCACCTTGGTTATCGCGTTGACTATTGATGCGTATGGACCGGTAGCAGACAACGCTGGCGGTATCGCTGAAATGGTAGGGCTTGATAAGGAAGTGCGTCGTCGCACTGACATTCTCGACTCTGCTGGTAATACCACTGCTGCGATCGGCAAAGGTTTTGCAATAGGTGCTGCTATTCTTACCTCTCTGGCCTTGTTCGCGGCCTTCCTGACCAGTGCGGATGCACTGATGAAGGAGCAGCGTGGTGATGATTTTGACCTGCTGGGCTCGATAAACCTGCTGGACCCGGTCGTGTTCGTAAGTCTGTTCATGGGAGCCGTGCTACCTTTCCTGTTTACCGCAATGACTATGAAGTCTGTTGGTAAAGCTGCATTTGATATGATCGAAGAGGTGCGTCGTCAGTTCCGGACTATTCCTGGCCTTATGGAAGGCACTGGTGTACCAGATTATGCCGAGTGTGTGGCTATCTCAACTAAAGCGGCATTGCGTGAAATGATTGCGCCTGGCATCCTGATCATGGGTACTCCCTTGGTGGTGGGATATCTGTTTGGTGTGCCTGCAGTAGCGGGAATGCTGGCGGGCTCACTGGTAACCGGCGGTGTGCTGGCAATTGCGTCGTCGAACAGCGGCGGTGCCTGGGATAATGCCAAAAAATATATTGAAGCAGGCAACCTCGGTGGTAAGGGATCTGACGTACACAAAGCAGCGGTAGTGGGAGATACCGTAGGTGATCCTCTTAAAGATACATCAGGCCCGTCTCTGAATATCCTGATCAAGCTGTCTGCAATTCTGAGTCTGGTGTTTGCACCATTCTTTGTACAGTATGGTGGTGTGCTGATCGGAGGTTGATCAGTATTAAAACGGTTAAATAAAAAAGGGGCTTGGAGCCCCTTTTTTATTTTCAGCTGTTTATTGTTCAGTTGTTGATCGGGCGTCGTTCATAATGATAAAGCACCCATTCGGCTTGCTGGTAGCTTATGCCCTTATCAATCCATGTGGTGTATACCGGTCTGACACACTGATAAATGCGAAAAGAGCTTGTGTCTTCTATGATCAGGCCGCGCACCGAAGGATTCAGGGTATAGTTTGAAATTTCTACCAGCCTCCAGTCTTCCTGCATGGTCTTTGCGATACACTCATTACCAAACAGAAGATTTATATAAGGCAATTGAGTTTCCGCCCAGCCTTTGGCGGGAATCGTGAGGTTCAATAGTATATTTTCAAGATGCTCGGGGTTCTGTTCATCCTGGAATTCCAGCGATACCAGTTCGATGGGCTCGGCAGCCTGGTTTTGTGCAACAATCCGTAAACCGGCATTGCTGCTTTCGCTCCATGCGGTGGAGTAAATCGCGTATTTGACAGGCGGTTCCTTGTCATCGGGTTCAGGAGCCTGTGCGACGGTCAGCTGCGCAGTCATGACTGCGCTGGCCAGCAGCATACAAAGCAGAGAATCAGTAGCTGTTGACATGGTTTTGTTACCCGTTTTAGAGATTAGCTGGTGTCGCGAAGTGAAGGCTTTCGAGGTTATCCGAATTTCGATGCGTTTTTTATCCTGGTTTGCCCACAACAGCAACAGCCCATTACTTCAGTAGTTTGATTATGTGCTGATTGCAGTTTTTTGCAAGTCCGGGGGATAATGCAGGCGCCCCAGGCTGGAAATTACTTTATTGATTGCAGAGAGAGCGCTTTGGAAAAACTTCGTACCATCAAACATATTATTTGCGTCGCTTCGGGTAAAGGAGGCGTTGGGAAATCAACGACGGCGGTAAATCTGGCGGTTGCGCTGGGGCAACAGGGATTTAAAACGGGACTGTTGGACGCGGATATTTACGGCCCCAGTCAACCTTTGATGTTGGGTGTCAAATCAGGAACGCGTCCGAAACTGATCGATAAGAAGTATATGGAACCGATCATTGCGCACGGCATCGAATCAAACTCAATGGGCTATCTTGTTGAAAGCAATACTGCGATGGTCTGGCGCGCGCCGATGATAGTGGGTGCCTTTAATCAGATGTTACGCGACACGCTCTGGTCTGATCTGGATTTTCTGATCGTTGACATGCCCCCCGGTACCGGTGATATCCAATTGAGTCTGACTCAGTCTGTGGTCCTGACCGGCGCCATTATAGTAACCACGCCTCAGGATGTTGCCTTGCTGGATGCGCGCAGAGGCATTGAAATGTTTCGCAAGGTGAATGTGCCTTTGCTGGGCGTCGTGGAGAATATGGGTATTCACATCTGCTCTAACTGTGGTCACGCGGAAGCGATTTTCGGTGAGGGGGGAGGCGAGCGACTATCGCAGGATTATGGTGTTGAAGTGATCGGTTCATTACCTTTGGACCTTTCCATTCGAGAGCATACCGACAGTGGTGTGCCAATTGTGGTTGCGCAACCGGATAGCAAAGTGGCGCAGGCTTATCACCGTCTGGCCCGAACCATGATCGCGAAAGTAAATCAATTATCAGCGAGTACAAAACCAGGCCCGACAATCAGCATTAGCGATGACTAATAAAATAAAATCCCGCAGAGGAGCAGGGCAATGGATGCAATCAATGAGTTTTTTATTAGGCTTGACGGGATGTTTGCCGGCTCTTTATGGTTCCCGTATTTTCTGCTGGTAACCGGATTATTTTTCACCGTTTACCTGAAATTTCCTCAGCTGCGCTTCTTTCGTCATGCGATTGCAGTGATGCGTGGCAGGTTCGACAAAGAAGGGGCGCCAGGGGATACCAGTCATTTTCGAGCACTGACGACGGCATTGTCCGGAACCATAGGTACTGGGAATATCGGGGGTGTTGCGTTCGCTCTTTTTCTGGGCGGTCCTGCTGCATTGTTCTGGATGTGGGCTACTGCTTTCTTTGGCATGGCAACTAAGTTTGTTGAAGTGACCTTGTCACATAAGTATCGTGAAAAGACTGCTGATGGCACCATGGCCGGCGGTCCCATGTATTATATGGAACACGCGCTCAATGCACGTTGGCTGGCAATTATCTTCGCTATCGCCACTGTTGTTACTGCCTTTGGAATTGGAAATTTCCCACAGATAAACAGCATTGCCTCTGGCATGCAGGCCTCTTTTTCAATCAGCCCGCTGGTTACCGGTGGCGTGCTCGCAATCGCGCTGGGAATGGTGATTATCGGAGGCATCAAGCGTATATCTGCAGTGGCTGCGAGTCTGGTTCCTACCATGGCCCTGATCTACGTAATCGGAGCGCTGGCCGTTATCATTCCCAATGCGGGCAACATCATTCCCGCGTTTGCTGCAATTTTCAGTGATATTTTCACCGGATCAGCTGCAACCGGAGGATTCCTGGGGGCCAGTATTGCCTATGCATTCAATCGAGGTGTGAATCGCGGTTTATTTTCCAATGAAGCGGGCCTGGGGTCAGCAGCGATTGCCCATGCTGCGGCACGCACTGAGGAGCCTGCCGATGAGGGCATGGTTTCTCTGTTAGAGCCATTTATCGACACAATCGTGATCTGTACTTTGACCGGTCTGGTAATACTGTCTTCAGGAGTATGGACTGAGAAACATCAAAACGTGTTCTCACGGGCGGATCTGGAAATTGTTGCAGGAACTTACAGTGACACTAATGAGAGTGATCGTGAGGCTTTATTTCAGTATTTGATTCGCAAACCATCAACGGTCAGTCCTTTTTCCGGTGAAATTGTTGTGCAGGATGGCAGAGCACAGAACCAGACGGATTTCACTTTACTGCATGCCCGTTCTGTAGCAGAAGACGTGGTGTTCTTTCGCAGTGGCGCTGAACTCAATGAGGTGCTGCAAATCAGTAACGGTCGGCCGGTGGATTTTACGGTGAGAATGGAAGGGCGCTCTCTGCTGCATTCAGTCCCATTAACCTCGGTCGCGTTCAGCCGGGGGCTGTTTGGGGAACTGGGGCCTTATATCGTTACTATCGCATTATTGTTATTCGCTTTCTCAACGGCCATTGCATGGAGCTACTACGGGGATCGCGCAATTATCTATCTGTTCGGTGCGCGGGCAGTTACTCCCTATCGATTACTTTATATCGCAGGGTTCTTTCTTGCCGCTCAGGCGGATACTACAATTATCTGGAATATCTCTGCGGTAACACTGTTCTTTATGGCGATGCCAAATCTGTTCGGGATTCTATTGTTGCGCAAAGACATGAAAAAAACCGTAAGCGATTACTGGCAGCGGATTGAGGATCTCAACAGAAAGGATTGAGCCCTCAACATCGCTCTTTTCAGCTTTGTATCAGTTCACCGGGAAGCCTGATGTTTTGTACGATATCTTGTACTTCCTGTGGCGGGGCCGGGGTAAAGCGACATACCGTCAGCGCCACCGCTGTATTCAACAGGGTGCCAAGGGTACCTATTCCTTCAGGAGAAATACCGAACCACCAGTTCTGCGCATTACTCAGTTCGGGGCTGATGAATTTAAAGTAGATAATATACGCGGCAGTAAACAGAAAGCCGACAACCATTCCCGAAACAGCGCCGTGCCGATTCATACGCGTATAGAAAATTCCCAGCACTATGGCTGGGAAAAATGAGGCTGCTGCCAAACCAAAGGCAAAGGCAACCACTTCAGCGACGAAGCCCGGAGGATTAATTCCGAAATAACCGGCAATCAGAATCGCAACAAAAATTGCCAGGCGGGCATAACGCAGCTCCTGTTTTTCTGATATTCCGGGCATCAGACTGCGTTTCAGCAGGTCATGCGATACCGCTGTCGAAATCACCAGTAACAGACCTGCTGCGGTTGATAAGGCTGCCGCCAGTGCTCCGGCTGCCACCAGGGCGACTACCCAGTTTGGCAGTCCAGCAATCTCCGGATTAGCCAGTACCATGATGTCACGATTAACGGTTAGCTCATTCAGTTGCGGGTCACCCACATACTGGATTTGACCGTCCGCATTTTTGTCTACGAAGGAAATCAGATTGGTTCTTTCCCAGGTGTTGAACCATGCAGGCACTTCAGTGTATTCAACATTATTAACAGTATTTATTAGATTCATCTTGGCGAAAGCAGCTACAGCGGGTGCTGTGGTATACAGGATGGCGATGAAAACCAGAGCGTAGCCCGCTGACTTGCGCGCAGCACGGACACTTGGCACAGTAAAGAAACGGATGATTACATGCGGCAGGCCGGCAGTGCCGAACATTAATGCGGCGGTGATAAAAAACACGTCCTGAGTACTGCGCACGCCTTCTGTATACAACGCGAAACCAAGCTCTTCACTGATGCCGTCCAGCCTGTCCAAGAGGTAGCCGCCGCCGTATTCCGGGGTCAACTCTAAACCGAATCCCAGCTGGGGTATCGGGTTGCCGGTCATCATCAGGGAAATAAAGATAGCAGGCACCATGTAAGCAAATATCAGTACGCAGTATTGTGCTACCTGGGTGTAGGTTATGCCTTTCATGCCGCCGAGCACGGCATAGAAGAATACAATGGTCATGCCGATAATTACGCCGGTAGTTATATCGACTTCGAGAAAGCGCGAGAAGACTATTCCTGCCCCCTGCATCTGGCCACAGACGTAGACAAACGAAATTGAAATTGCACAAAAAATGGCTACCAGACGGGCGCTGCGCGAGTAATAACGGTCGCCGATAAAATCGGGGACAGTAAATTTACCAAATTTACGCAGGTAAGGGGCCAGCAGCAAAGCCAGCAGCACATAGCCACCGGTCCAGCCCATCAGGTAGAAAGTTCCGTCGCGACCAAGAAAAGAGATCAGACCCGCCATGGAGATAAATGAGGCGGCAGACATCCAGTCTGCAGCAGTTGCCATCCCATTGGCCAGCGGATGAACGTCAGCTCCAGCAACATAAAACTCTTTAGTCGAGCTCGCTCTTGACCAGATCGCGATAGCGATATACAGGCTGAATGATATAAAAATGAAGATATATGTCCATATCTGTACGCTCATTGAACATCTCCACTATTATTATTTTCTGGGGGAATACTGTTCGTAGCGGTCTCATCGAGATTGTATTTTTCGTCGAGCCTGTCCATCAGTTTGATGTAGACAAATATCAGCACTACAAACACATAAATCGAACCCTGCTGCGCCATCCAGAAGCCAAGTTTGAAGCCCGCAAAGCGAAAGTTATCGAGAACATCCACCAGCAATATGCCGCAGACGAAGGAAACGAAAAACCAGACTGCCAGCAGACTAGCGACTATGCGGATGTTAGCTTTCCAATAAGAGCGGGCATTACTGTCAGCCATTGTGATACCTCGATTATTTGTTCATAACTCGCTGATGTTATTGTTTTTTTCGAGCGGTGGGTCAGCCGCCCGATGGTACCATCAAAACTCCGGCTGCGTACAGCCGGGGCCTTCAATAGCCGTTGTTTTCAGATATTGCCAACATACCCATATCGGCAAGAGGCGCAACCATAGCGCCCATCCTGCCCGCTCGTTCATTGGATGCATTACCGTCAAGGCCGCGCTTGTAGACACCCTGCAAAATAGCCGCCAACCGGAAAAAGCTGAAAGCCATACAAAATGACCAATTGTTGACTGCGCTGATACCTCGCGCCTGACAATAAAGCGCTATTAACTGTTCCTCTTCCGGGATGCCGAGCAGACTTCGATCCTGGTTGCCCAGGCCGCGAATCTGATCAGTGCCTGGCAGGCGCAGCGCCATACAATAGTAGGCAAGATCAGCAAGCGGATGTCCCAGAGTAGCGAGTTCCCAGTCCAACACGGCCTTTATTTCTGGTTTGCCTTTGCAGAAAATCACATTGTCGAGACGATAATCACCATGAATCAGACTGCTTTGACCATCATCCGCGGGTAGATTGGCCTGCAACCAGTTGATCAACTGCTCCATCGCAGGTATCTGCTGGGTGGCAGATGCATCATATTGTGATGACCAGCGTTTGAGTTGACGCGCATAGTAGTTTCCTGGTTTACCAAAATCCTCAAGACCGGCCTCAATGTAATTAATGTTGTGCAGCGCAGCGAGCGTTTCTACGAGCGCGTGACAGTATGGTGCCCGGTGTGACCGTTCAAGCTCAGGCAGTGATGGATCCCAGAATATTTCGCCTTCTTCATAACTCATGATGTAAAACATGCTGCCAATCACTGCATCATCACTGCACAGCAGCCACGGTTTTGGCAGTGGGATTGCAGAGCCCTGTAATGCGCTGAGCAGGCGGAACTCGCGGTCTACTGCATGTGCTGAAGCCAGTAACTGTCCTGCCGGTTTGCGACGCAGGACATACCTGCCACTCGGTGACTGCAATAAAAAACTCGGATTGGACTGGCCTGATGCGAATTTGCTTATCTGCAGCGGACCGATGAAACCCGGCAGTTCGGCGCTTAGATAAGAGTTGAGTTTTTCAGTATCAATAGTTTGTGCATTACTGGTCATTGGCAGGTATTCCGGTTGCGGCTTTTCAGAAGCCTGTTCGATATGTCTCTGTTCGATATGTAAAAGTGCTTATGCATAAGTTAATGCATCACTGCGGTCGATTCGTTCAAGATGAGGAGCATTGTTGAAACTGCTGAGCACCAGCTTGTTCTGTGTGGAGTACAGATGGCTGACGCCGGTATTTTTTATTTGCATATTCATGTTGATCAAGGCTTCGACACTGCATTGCAGAATCTGGCTTAAAGCCATTGCGATGGCACCGCCGGAACTTACCACCAGGATTCGCTCAGCATTATTGGTATTGCGGATAGCAGTCATACTATCGGCAACGCGGTCATGAAATTGTTGCCAGCTCTCCTCCAGAACACAGCTGCCGTCAAGCTCACTGGCAAATAAAGTGTTATCTGCCCAAGCCTGCATAGCCAGGCGCATCAGTTGAAAGAAAGGTCGATGTCCATCGGCGCGCCGGGGCAGTGGCGTATTGGTTAGTCGGCAGTACTCCGCTCCCAGCAGGTGAAAGTCAAATTCATTTAAACCAGGCATTTCTTCGATCTGAATTTTGTTGTCGCAGGCTGCCAATATACCTTCAGCGGTCTGGCGTTGCCGCGCAAGGCTGCCAGTGATTATTCTGTCAAAGCGGATATCCCGTTCCCGGAAGTGCTCGCCCAGCCATCTGGATTGCTGAAGCCCCAGTGACGAGAGCTGATCATAGTTATCAGAACCGAAGGAAGCTTGTGCATGTCTGACCAGGAATAACTCGCTCATAGATCGTTCTATCGTATTGTGTGGTTATCAGTTTGTATTATTAATTACGTAATATAGTATTCACGAAATCAATGTGTGAGCATCGCAATACTGATCTGCTAATTGCTGTTTCACCGATAGTCGTGAGGTTATCAGTCTGAAAAAAATCGATCTTAACTTGTTTTTGGTGTTCGATACTATTTACACCGAACGAAATCTTACTCAGGCGGCACGTACCCTGAAAATTACTCAACCTGCGGTGAGTAATGCGTTGTCTCGCTTGCGAAAAATGTTTAATGATGAACTTTTTGTGCGCACTTCTAAAGGAATGTTACCAACTCCGGTCGCTGACAGCATTGCTCATAATGTCTCTGGGGCTCTCAATTTGCTTACTGCCAGCGTGATTGAGCGTGAGGAGTTTGATCCTCTGTCTACTGAACGTATCTATCAGTTCAGTATGACCGATCTTGCTGAAGCAATTGTACTGCCAAAATTATTTCCTTTCTTTGAGCTGAATGCGCCGGGTCTCGGCCTGCAAAGCTACTATGTCAAGCGGCATGAGCTGGTGCGTCATTTGTCGCGCGGGGAACTCGATTTTGCTGTGGATGTTCCGGTGATTGAAGATCCGCAATTGTGTCATGAATCACTCATCAGTGGTGCCTATGTCTGTGTGCTTAGACCGGGGCATCCGATGGCAAACGATGGTTTAACGTTTGAACAGTATCTGTCCTTGCAGCATATACACGTTTCCAGCCGCAAAAAAGGCATGGGGCAGGTAGATCTTGCACTGCTCAAACATGATCGTGAACGACGCATTCAATTGCGCGTGCAGCACTACCGGGTGGCTGCTGCGGTAGTAAACAGGACAAACATGGCGATGACTATTCCACGCTATCTGGCCCGGCAATATGATATGAATCTGTTGGAGTTGCCGTTTGAAGTTCCAGTAATGGATCTGCATTTGTACTGGCATCGGCAGGCGGATAGCGACAGGTCACACAGATGGCTGCGCGAGAATCTGATGCAGTTGTTTACTTCTGAGCCATAAGAGTCGGCAGTACGCTTAAGAAATCTATTCGATAAACCCTTTTATATAGTCCAGCAATTTGCGCCGGTGAACGCGTGTTTCATTTTCATCGTTATTAGGCACTCCGTGATAGTTGCGTTGAATCTGCCTCAGGGTCTGACGTTCGGCTACCGGATGCGCGGCAATAAATTCGTTGATAGCTTCTTCGCCACCTTCAAGCAGGCGTTCACCCCAGCGTTCAATCGACTGTGCCCGACGGACCTGTGCTATGTCAGGAGTTCGCATCTGGTCCAGTTGCGCCTGGATCAACTCGTGATCGCAGTCGCGCATCACCCGGCCGATGTATTGCAGATGTCTGCGCTTGGCTTCATTGCTGTTAGGAATTCGTTCTGTTTCGCGAATAGCAGTAAGCAGAGTATCGGGCAAAGTCAGCTTCGCTAGTTGCTTTTTGTTTAAGGTCGTGAGCTCTTCGCCAAGTTTCTGTAAGCCGATCATGTCCTTTTTGCGACGCGTCTTGCTGTCTGGTCGGTTCTCTTCGTTCTGTTCCTGAGGCTGTTTCATTTACTTATTGTCCTTCGTCAAAGAGATTCTCGACCAATGTATTAAGTGCCTGCAATGCTTCGCGTTCATCTTCGCCATCGACAATGACATTTAGCTCGGTACCTTTATTGGCTGCGAGCATCATCAGGGAAAGTATGCTTTTGCCATCCACCAGTTTGTCGCCGCCGATTTTTACGCTGCAGCTGAATCCTGAGGTTATACCCACTAATTTGGCTGCAGCGCGAGCATGCAGGCCGGCATTGTTGGCAATCGTAATTTTGGCTTTAATCATAAGTGTACGGCATGTTTTTCAACGTGAAAGTTCGCGATGCATTACCTGAACATTAGTAATGGATCTGGAAAAATAGTCCTTGAGTTTTTCACTTAAGTACACAGAACGGTGCTGACCGCCCGTGCAGCCAATAGCGACGGTCATATAACTGCGATTATTTTCCTCAAACCGAGGCAGCCACTTGTCCAGAAACCGGCAAATGTCCTCAAACATTTCCTCAACTTCAGCATATGAGGACAGATAGGTCTTCACCTGGTCTTCCAATCCCGTTAATGGACGCAGGGCTATCTCCCAGTACGGGTTTGGCAGACAACGTATATCAAAAACAAAATCTGCATCAATCGGAACGCCATTTTTATAACCAAAGGACTGGAAAAGCAGTGCTAAAGTATTATCTTTCCGCTCAACCACACGGCCTTTAATCGTGTCCCGCAACTGACGCAAGGACATACTGCTGGTATCTACCGAGAGGCTGGCAAGCGCAGCAATAGGCTCCAGCAGCTCCCGCTCCATATTAATGGCTTCCTGCAACCCGATTTTATCTGTCGTCAACGGGTGTTTGCGGCGGCTCTCACTGAATCGCTTAATCAATGTCGGGCTATTAGCATCCAAAAAGATAATTTCAGGCTGCAGCTCGATGCGATCCAGTTCACCGATAATGCTTGGAACTTTTTTTAGATCCGAGGAAATATTGCGCGCGTCAATGCTCACGGCCATTCTCGGCAGATCAATCTCGTGTCTGGTGACCCGTTCCACCAGCGCGGGCAACAGGCTGGCGGGCAGATTATCAATACAGTAGAAGCCATGATCCTCAAGCACATTGAGTGCTGTGCTTTTACCTGAGCCTGATCGGCCACTGATAATGAGAAGTTTCACGGGTGCTGCTGCCTGTTTTTTATAGCCGGTTGATGATCAGAAATTCACTGCAGTTTCGTATAGTTCAGCATTACTGGTGGCTTTGCGCAGAGCACTGCAAAACTCAGGCTGATGGAATCGTTCTGCCAGCCCCCCCAGAACACGCAAATGTTCATCCCTTTCCTGGATCGGAACAATCAGCACAAACAATAAATCCACGGTTTGTGAGTCTACTGCATCAAAATCAATGCCCTCATCAAGCTTCACCAGAGCGCCGATTATTCGATCACATTCGGCGACGCGACAATGTGGAATAGCAATGCCATTGCCGATGCCAGTACTGCCAAGCTGTTCCCTGGCAAGCAGCGCATTATAAATTGCATCGGCTGACATAGACCTGGTATCTGCTGCGATCAATTCACTTATCGTGGTGAGGAAGCGCTTTTTACTGACTCCAGCGAGGTTACAAAAGCTCCTGTCGGGGGTAAGTATGGATTCAAGTTGCATTGTGGGATTCATTCTCCTGGTTTTGATCGGCTGATTCTATCATTGCTACAGCTGTGTTATCCCAGTTTTTTCCGTTCATTAGAAGGGGGTATGGCAAGGGATTCACGGTATTTGGCAATGGTCCTGCGCGCGACGTTGATGCCCTGATTCTCCAGCAGCTGGGTGATTTTGCTGTCGCTCAGGGGCTTGCGGGTATTTTCCGCCGCAACCATTTTCTTTATCAAGGCACGGATTGCGGTGGATGAACATTCACCGCCCCCTGCAGTACTGACGTGACTGGAGAAGAAGTACTTCAGCTCGAAAATCCCTTTGGGGGTGTGCATGTACTTCTGGGTTGTCACGCGGGAGATGGTTGATTCATGCATACCTACGGCTTCAGCTATATCATGCAAAACCAACGGCTTCATGGCCTCTTCGCCATGATTCAGGAAGCCTTGCTGATGTTCAACAATCCGGCTTGCTACTTTCATCAGCGTTTCGTTGCGGCTTTGCAGACTTTTTAGAAACCATCTGGCTTCCTGTAAATTGTCACGCAGATAATTGTTATCTGTGCTGCTGTCTGCCCGGCGCACCAGCGAGGCGTAATCCGAATTAATGCGGATCCGTGGAGTAGTCTCCGGGTTTAACTCGACTTTCCAGCGTCCGCTTAAATGATCCCTGGACACAAATACATCCGGAACAATATAAGCTGTGGAAGGAGGCGATATCTGCGAACCGGGACGTGGATCAAGGGCTTCGATTGTGGCTATTGCCGCCAGCAGTTCAGGTTCTTTAATGCGCATAAGTCGCAGAATCTGGGCATAGTCTCTGTTGCCAAGCAGATTCAGATACTGGCGTACGATTACTTTGGCATGGGTAACAGCTGCAATTTCATCACGTGTCTCAACCTGGTTCAGCTGAATCAGCAGGCACTCTGACAGGTCTCTGTAAGCCACGCCAATCGGATCGAACTGCTGGATTCTGTGCAATACTGCAAGCACTTCTTCCAGCTCGACATCCAGAGCCCGGTCAATTCCCGAGTGAATAGCTTCCAGGTTGACCGTCAGCATACCGTTTGCGTCAATGGCATCGATGATAGAGAGACCGATGGTTTTATCGATCTCAGACATATGGGTAAGATTGAGTTGCCAGAGCAGGTGATCCTGCAAAGTTTCCTCTACGCTGTTACGGGACTCGAAATCATAGTCACTGTCTGCAGAGGAGTTGCCGGAGCTGCCCGAGGTATAAGAACTCTGGTAGATATCATCCCAGCTGGTGTCTACTGCCAGTTCGGCCGGAATTGATTCTTCCCAGCGGGATTCATCCGGTTCAACTTCTTTCTGGGTTGTGGTGTATTCGATGCCATGATTGTTGTCGATACCATCGAAGCTGTCCTGACTGAAGTCGGGGTTAAAATCATCAGCTACCGAGGAGGTGTCGGACGCATGTGCCGTATCTGATTCTTCTCTGGCGGCGTAGCCATCATCGCTTTCATCCACTTCAAGCATGGGATTGGATTCCAGCGCCTGATAGATTTCCTGCTGAAGATCCAGAGTAGACAGCTGAAGGAGGCGAATGGCTTGCTGCAGCTGGGGGGTCATGGTCAATGATTGACCTAACTTAAGCTGGAGCGATAATTTCATAATGGCTTGCGTGTCATCGTGGAAAACAGAAAGAACATCTTGCTACCTCAATGCCGGGCGGCACTTCAGGGCCCGGTTCATTAGCAATCATCATGCCGATTCGTTAAAAAATTTGCAACACCTTGCAACGGCTATGATGCGGTTGACAGCTGCTTATTAAAATTTGAATTGCTGGCCCAGGTAAACTTCACGTACTTTGGGATTGCTCAAAATCAGATCGGGCTCTCCTTCCGCGATAATCTGTCCCTCACTGACGATATAGGCTCTTTCGCAGATATCGAGAGTTTCCCGCACATTGTGATCGGTAAGCAGTACTCCGATACCACGGGCCTTCAAATGTTTGATGATGTCTTTGATATCTCCAACTGAAATCGGATCAATTCCTGCGAAGGGTTCATCCAGCAGAATAAAGCGAGGTTCTGTAGCCAGCGCTCGCGCAATTTCCGTGCGACGGCGCTCCCCCCCAGAGAGACTCATACCCTTGTTATTGCGGATATGACCGATATGAAACTCCTGCAACAGACTTTCCATGGTTTCCTGACGTTGTGATCGATCCAGATCCTCGCGGGTTTCAAGTATAGCCAGAATATTTTCGGCAACGGACAGACTGCGAAATATCGAAGAGTCCTGCGGCAGATAACCAAGCCCGCGTTGAGCCCTGGCATACATGGGTAATTCGCCAATTTCGGCCTGGTTCAACATGATGGAACCATGATCCGACTTGATCAGTCCGACAATCATATAAAAACAGGTCGTCTTGCCGGCACCGTTTGGACCGAGTAAGCCTACGATTTGCCCACTGTCAACGCTTAAGGAGACGTCCCGCACTACCGGTTTGCCTTTATAGGACTTTGCTAGATGTGTTGCTCTCAGACTGTTCATCAGTTTGGCTGCGGCGCCAGCGTGCCGCTGCATGGTCCTGTCATTTCAGTAGTGTCACTATCTATTTCATGTCGAATTTCGATGCAATTCATAACGGAGCCTCCCTGATTAAATCTGGCAGTCCCGACAAATTCGACCAGATTTTCACTACCAATATAGTAATAAATGTTCTCACTGCTGCCAGTAATGATTTCACTATCTCCATCCGGTTGTTGTTGAAAACTGGCCGGGTTGCCTGTGACGCTGACTTTTCTTAATTCACTGTTTTCCTGGTCGTATTCAAATATTGCGAGATCACCACGCAGTTCCATCGACCCTTGTTTGATAAAAACGTTTTCTCTGACAGTGACAATGCGCATACCCTCAACGGTGGCGATGGTTGAGTTGCCGTCAGCCGAATAAATCAATTCCTGCTCACGATCAGCACTTAGGCTCCATGCTGCAGTTGCTGCCGCAGTAAGCGCAACAGCGCACAGGCACAGAAATATCTGGCTGGTTCGGAATTGTTTATTCTGGCGCAGTCGCGTCATACCTGCCTCTTATCTGTGAAAGGAAAGTCACCGTATTCTGATTCAGATCTGCATGCATTCCAATAGCCGTCTGTTCAATAGTGCTGCTCTGAAACTGCACAGGGTGGTCAGTGCTGAGTGTTTCCAGTTTAGGATCCAGAGTAAGAAAAGCAGTGCTTAATACCATTCGATTGCCAAAATTATCCGTCTGGAAAAGTTCTACGTTATCGATAAGCTCGATGCGTTCGATCGCGGATATGCTGCTGGTTTCGGTATTTTCACTGATAGGCTGGATTCTCCCTGACTTCGCTGTAACGGTCCATTGTCCACCGGCGACCTGATATAAAGTTAGATTGGGATCTTCGAGCAATGTCGTATTATTCAAAAAGTGTACCTGGCGCGATGCCTGCATTTTGTATTCTATTTCGCCCTCAGCATTGAATAATATAGTACTTATTTCGGTTGACCAGGAATCAAAAGCTATTTCAGTGATAACTTCATCAATTGACCTGTTGCCTGACTGCAGGATATTTGGTCGATCGATAAGGATCACCAGCAGCAGACAGGGAACAATCAGAAAAAACCAGCCTTTATGCATAAGTCATATTCTCTTTGTCAAAGGAAGCGAGCGATTGCCTGCTCGTACTTTCCCTGTGACTGCAGGATAAAATCAGCGATCTCGCGGACAGCGCCACTGCCGCCCGAGCGTTCTGTGCATGCATGAGCTATTTCTTTTATTGAATCATGGGCGTTGGGAACGGTGAAGCCCACTGCGACGGTTTTGATAATCTGAATATCCGGCAGGTCGTCGCCGGCATAGGCAATTTCGCTGTAGCTAAAGCCATTAGCAAGACAAAGCTCATCAAGTGCAGTCAGCTTATCTTCGCGTCCTTGATACAAAAGGGTGACACCAAGGTTGTGGGCGCGTCTGGTCAGCAGTGGAGAACTTCGACCGCTTATAATGGCAACGCTGATACCATTTTCCTGCAGCAGTTTGATACCCTGACCGTCAAGTACGCAAAAAGCTTTAATTTCCTCGCCGCTGTCACTGAAATAAAGTGCTCCGCTGGTGAGCACACCATCAACGTCCAGAACCAGCAGGCGGATCTTAAGAAGACGCTGAATCAATTCTGCTGGTTCAAGATTAAAATGCATGATTAACGCCACTTTTAGTCACAGAACATTTTTGTCCAGTGTATTTATTCACAGTGCATTTACTTTCTGTGCAATTATTCACAGTACATTGGCCTGTAGTAGGTCGTGCATGCGGATGATACCGGCCAATCTGCCCTCTGCATCAATAACCAGCAGGGTGTAAATACTGTTTTCCTGCATAAGATTGGCCGCTTCTGTTGCCAGAGCATTTTCGGATATCTTTTTGCCTTGGGCTGACATGACATCGCAGATCCGCGTGGCATGGATATCTTTATCAGAATCGAGGCTGCGGCGCAGGTCACCGTCAGTAAATACTCCCAGCAGACCACCTTTGTCGTCAATCACAGTGGTCATGCCCAGGCCTTTGTTGCTGACTTCCATCAGGGCATCTTTAAGCAAAGTATCTGCGCGCACACGAGGTATGGCTGTGCCACTGTGCATGATGTCCTTGACCTTAAGCAACAGGCGTCTGCCTAATTTGCCGCCAGGATGTGAAAATGCAAAGTCTTCACGGGTAAAGCCTTTCGCCTCCAGTAACGCCATGGCCAGAGCATCGCCGAGAACCAGTGCAACTGTTGTGCTTGCGGTAGGTGCCTGACCGAGAGGGCAGGCCTCCTCTATAACGCTGGCATCCAGATTGATGTCAGCCGTCTGCGCGATGATGGAATCGGGATTGCCAGTTATGCTGATCAGCGGTACTGCCTTGCGTTTCAGCAAGGGCAGCATGGTCAGCACTTCACTGGTGGTGCCGGAATTTGAAAGTGCCAGCACTACGTCTTTGTCAGTAATCATACCCATGTCACCATGACTGGCTTCTGCGGGATGAACGAACATGGCAGGAGTCCCGGTGCTGGAGAGAGTTGAGGCAATTTTGCGGGCTATATGACCCGATTTGCCAATACCAATGACGACTATCCGGCCACTGCAGTCGAGCATCAACTGACACGCAGCGACAAATGATTGATCAATTCGGGTGCTGAGGTTTTGAATGGCCTGCTGCTCGATCTGAATGGTGCGCAGTGCACTTGTTATAAGCAAATTTCTGTCAGCCATCAGTCGATTTCCAGAGGTTCTGCGTTATGCAGATGTCCATTCTTTAGTGCTTGAGGTGCAGCGCCTGTTGCGGATGCGCAGTAAATCAAAGTTGTGTATACAACACCACAAACCAGGCAATGTACATCAGCAGGAATGTAACGCCGCTCAGGCGGCCTATTTGCTTGTTCGCTTTGATGACGCGGTAGCAGATGAGCGCCAGCAGTAATGTCATGGCCAGCATTGTAACGTAATCGCGCGCCAGCAGTGAGCTTTCAATGGGACCGGGGCTGAGCAGACCGGGGAATGGCAGAACTATCAGGAGATTCATAATGTTTGAGCCGACAATATTGCCGATAGCCAGATCATGGTGGCCTCGCAAAGCACAGGCCACTGTAGTTGCCAGTTCTGGCAAGCTGGTACCCAGTGCAACAATGGTCAAACCAATCACTCCGGCAGAAACTCCGATGGTTTCAGCGATTGAGCTTGCGGCACTGACCAACGCCTCAGCACTGAGAATCAGCAGCGCCAGTCCGATCACCAGGTGAATTATTGCGCGCAGGCGACTTGTCTGTGCTTCCCCTTCGTCATCCGCTTCAGTTTCAAGATCATCATCAACGGATTTCTTTTTGATAACTGAGTAGCCCAATCCAGCCAGCATGGCAATAAGCACAATGCTGTCAAGCAGCCCAAGATGACCATCAGCGAATAATACACCGGTAACCAGACTCACCAGCAGCAGTGCCGGCAGTTCTTTGCGTAATAGAGAGACGGGTGGGGTGAGTGGCTTTATTATGACTGCGATACCCAGCGCTACGCCGATATTAAAGATATTGGATCCTATCGCATTGCCAATAGCTAACGCTGGCTGGTCATTGAGGGCTGCCACTGCTGAGGAGAAAATCTCGGGTGCTGATGTACCAAGTGCCACAATGGTAAGGCCGATCATCAGCGGCGAAACACCGAGGTTCTTTGCTATCTCCGCTGTTCCAGATACAAATTTGTCGGCACCCCAGGTCAAACCGACAAAGGCGAGAGAGATGATTACTACGTCTAGCAGCATAGTTCGAGATGATTACAAGCTGACCAATGAGGCGGCAATTAGACGGGGGATCAGCACTGTTTGCAAGTAATAATTTGTTGGCCTATGTATTTGATGTAAACTTGTCCCCGACGGCTACAAATAATCGAAGCAGGCTTTGTTCCGCGCCATGAAAACGTTTCAAGATTCCAGCCATGCTGTTTCAGTGGCCTATTTTTAAGAGGTAAGCTTATGAATATATTACGGAAAATAGTATTTTCTTTGGTGTTAAGTACATTGTTACCATTCGCGGCACTGGCTGCTGAACTTACTGCAGTTGAGTCTGCCGAAAATTCTGTCACTCAATTGCTGGCTCGTGTGCAGGAATTGCGCCCACTGTTTGATACGGATAAAGAGGCTTACTTTGCTGGCATAGAAGAGCAGATTTCGACCTTTGTCGATTTTCGTGAGGTGGCTCTGGGAGTGATGGCAGCCTATTCAGAGCAGTCTAGCGAAGAGCAGATCAATGCTTTTGCGGATAAATTGAAATCAACGCTAACACGATTCTATGGATCCACTCTGGTTGAATATGGCGGTCAGGAATTAACTTATCTGCCATCTGAACAAACACCACCGGATCCTGAAAATGCCACTAATGTGCGGATGCAGATCACCAGCGGAAATACCCGGATAGAGCTGCAGTACACGATGTTCTTGAATGCAGAAAGAGAGTGGAAGCTTAAAAATCTGTATCTGGGTGGTATTAATCTGCGTCGTCAGTACTACACCCAGTTTGCCGCGTTGATGAATCGCCATAACAACGATATTGATCAGGTCATCGAGAACTGGAAATAAGCAAGGAATTGAAAAACGATGGACAGCAAAGAAATTCAGCAACTTCTCTACAAGCAATTGCCAGATTGCCAGATTTCAGTGGCTGGTGATGGCGGCAAGTTTCAAGTGACTGCGGTCGGTGATGTTTTTACCGGCCTCAGCGCCGTTCGGCGTCAGCAGAAAATCTACCAGATACTCAATGCACATATCTCCTCAGGGGCAATCCATGCGGTGACCATGCAACTTATGAGTCCCGATGAAATCACAACCCCTTAGCTCCTCATCACATACCCGAGAACTCAATGGATAAGCTGTTAATTCACGGTGGCGTCAGTTTGAATGGCGAAATCCGTATTGCTGGTGCGAAGAACTCTGCATTACCGATTCTTGCTGCGACTCTGCTGACACGCGAGACGATGCAGATCTGCAATCTGCCCCATCTTTATGACATAACAACGATGCTGGAGTTGCTCGGCTGCATGGGCGTGGAGTCTGTAGTTGATGAAAAAATGAACGTTGAAATTACCGCCGGCACGATCAAGCACTTCAGCGCCCCCTATGATCTGGTAAAGACCATGCGCGCATCGATACTGGTGCTGGGTCCAATGCTGGCTCATTTTGGTGAGGCGGAAGTTGCATTGCCTGGTGGTTGTGCAATTGGCAGCAGACCAGTCAACCTTCATATCAGTGCACTGGAGAAAATGGGTGCTGATATTGTTGTGGAAGATGGTTACATCAGGGCAAAAGTAGATGGGCGGCTTAAAGGTGCCCACATTTTCATGGATATGTGTACTGTTACCGGCACCGAAAACGTGATGATGGCCGCTGCCTTGGCAGATGGGCAAACGATTATTGAGAATGCTGCGCGTGAACCTGAAGTCGTCGATCTGGCAAATTGTCTTAACCGGATGGGGGCAGATATTCATGGTCAGGGTACCGATACTGTCGTAATCAATGGCAAGCCCAGCCTCCACGGTTGTAGCTACGCAGTGATGCCAGATCGGATTGAAACCGGCACCTACCTGATAGCCGCCGCCGCAACCCGTGGCAAAATTAAAGTTAAAGATACCCGCCCAGATATTCTGGAAGCGGTGTTGATCAAACTGGAAGAAGCCGGTGCGGATATAAAAGTTGGCGAAAACTGGATCGAGCTGGACATGCATGGAAGACGTCCCAAAGCTGTTTCTCTGCGTACTGCACCATACCCTGCGTTTCCAACCGATATGCAGGCACAATTTACTGCGATGAATGCAATCGCCACGGGTACCGGTTCAATTACTGAAACGGTATTTGAAAACAGATTCATGCATGTGCAGGAGATGATCCGCATGGGCGCATCAATGCAGGTTGAAGGAAATACGGTTATTGTCAAAGGTGTCGCCCAGCTAAAGGGCGCACCGGTTATGGCTACTGATTTACGGGCATCGGCAAGTTTAGTTATTGCCGGGTTGGTATCTTCGAATCAGACCATCGTCGACCGCATTTACCATATTGATCGTGGCTATGAATGTATCGAAGAGAAATTGCAGTCGCTGGGCGCGAAAATCCGCCGGATCACTTCCTGAAAAATTAACCGCGGATGAATCGAATAATGGAGAATCAGAAAATTGTTATTGCCTTGACCAAAGGCCGTATTCTTGATGAAGTGCTGCCGCTATTCGACCGCGCGGGCATCAGGCCTCTGGAAGACATCAATAGAAGTCGCAAGCTGATTTTCGACACCAATATTGAGCACGTACAGATAATGGTGATACGTGGCTCGGATGTGCCGACTTATGTTGAATTCGGCAGCGCGGATATAGGTATAGTCGGCAAAGACCTGTTGATGGAGTATGGTGACAGCAGCTTTTATGAGCCGCTGGATCTTAAGCTGGCTCGTTGTCGCCTGATGACAGCTGCGCCTGTGGGTGCCAGCCCGGTGCAGGGCCGAATTAAAGTAGCCACCAAGTTTGTTAATATAACCAAACGCTATTTTGCCGGGCAAGGAGTTCAGATCGACATTATTAAACTCAATGGTGCGCTTGAGCTGGCGCCTTCGATGGGGCTTGCGGACGTAATTGTGGACATTGTTGATAGTGGCAATACGCTGCGCGCCAACGGCCTGGAGCCGCTGGAGTTGATTGCACAGATCAGCTCCAGAGTGATCATCAATAAAGCTGCAATGAAGATTAAACACACGGCCATCACCGGATTGCTGGCACGACTTGAAAGTGCGCTTGCGGCAACGCCTGCCTGATTAAAGTTTACAGGAATGTTCATGTCTACAGACAATCTGCCTATAAGCCGACTTAACAGCTGCGACACAGGCTTTGCCGATAAACTTAACAGCATGCTCAATCGCAGCATACTGACAGACGACACCGCAACGGCCATCGTTCAGGATATTCTGCTGGATGTGCGCAGAAACGGCGATGCTGCGGTGTTGAAGTATACCCGACAGTTTGATCGCCTTGAGGCTGACACTATCAATGATCTCATGGTCAGTCGGGCACAAATGCAACAATGTCTGAATGATCTGCCTGCCGATCAGGCTTCAGCCTTGCGCACCGCCGCCGCTCGAATTCAAGACTATCATGAAAGGCAAAAGCAGGTTTCCTGGCAATACAGGGACGCTGATGGTTCAGTTTATGGTCAGAAAATCACGCCGATGGACAAGGTGGGGATTTATATTCCTGGCGGCAAGGCGAATTATCCTTCATCCATGCTGATGAACGCGATTCCTGCGCGGGTTGCCGGAGTTAAAGAAATTATTGCGGTGGTGCCTACTGCCTTTGGCCCTGGCGGTCAGCTGATTTTTGCCGCTGCAGCATTGGCCGGGGTAGATAAAATTTTTACGATTGGCGGCGCTCAAGCGATTGCGGCTTTGGCTTATGGTACTGAGTCTATTCCCAGAGTCGATAAGATTACCGGCCCTGGTAATATCTATGTGACGCTTGCTAAGAAACAGGTGTTCGGCGATGTTGGCATCGATATGATAGCCGGACCTTCAGAGCTTACGATTATCTGTGATGGCAAAACTGATCCAGACTGGATTGCGATGGATCTTTTTTCCCAGGCTGAGCATGACGAACAGGCGCAATCTATTTTGATCAGTCCTGACGCTGCTTATCTGGACGCGGTCTTGAGCAGTGTGCAGAAGTTGCTGCCACAGATGCAGCGACGTGAAATTATTAGCAAGTCGCTAAGCACGCGCGGGATGTTCATCAAAACTGCGGATCTCATTGAAGCTGTGGCCATATCCAATATGATTGCTCCGGAGCATCTTGAGCTGTCAGTAGACAATCCGGACGCATTGCTGAATCAGGTTGAGCACGCTGGTGCCATTTTTATGGGTCGCCACAGTGCGGAAGTATTGGGTGATTATTGCGCTGGTCCCAGTCATGTTTTGCCAACGTCGGGCACTGCCAGGTTTTTCTCTTCACTGGGGGTGTATGACTTTCAAAAGCGTAGTTCTATTATTGCCTGTTCCATTAAAGGTGCCTCGGCCCTGGCAGGGGTTGCTGAAGTGCTGGCAACCAATGAACATTTACAGGCGCATGCCTTGTCTGCAGCCTATCGTTCCCTTAAGAAATAAGCGTCAGAGAATTATTGGTTGGACAGATCCGGGTTGTCAGTGAGCCGATACTGAGCTGATCCGGAACCAAGCTCGACGGTTATAGTCAGATAGTTTCCTTCTCGAAAGATACGCAAGTCTACAGTTTCACCAGGAGCTTTGCGGTTGATCTGGTCTATGGTATTGATCACGCCGCTTATCGAGACGCCGTCCACTGCTGTCATTACATCGCCCGCACGTATACCAGCTATTTCTGCCGGACTTGCCGCATTGACCTGTTCGATAAGCAGCCCACTTACGTCGGGTCTGCCAAAAAATTCGTTGCTTGTTTGTGGCGTAAGCAACTCGCCGGTTATCACTCCAAGGTAACCTGGCGTTACTTCGCCGTATTTAATCAATTGGTCTACAACAGCCATGGCTTTGTTAACCGGGACTGCAAAACCAATCCCATCAGAACCTCCAGATTGAGAATAGATAAATGAGTTTATTCCGATCAGTTCACCTTGGGCGTTAACGAGGGCGCCTCCAGAATTGCCATAGTTCATTGCTGCATCAGTTTGAATATATTCAACGATCGGCAGCCCGTCCTGGGGAATGCCCAGCGCACTGACAATCCCTTTTGATACTGACTTTTGCGTCATCAAAGTCTGGCTTGGAAAACCTATAGCTAATACGGTGTCTCCCACCTGAATATTGTCTGAGCTGCCAATCGCAATTTTTGGAGGCAGTACAGTTGCGTTAATCTTAAGCAGAGCAAGGTCGGTATCCGGGTCCGACCCAATAAGATTTGCTCGTACCTTGGAGGTGTTGTGATTTTCACCGAATACGACATCGATATTTTCGGCGCCTTCAATCACATGCAACGCCGTCAGGATATGACCTTCATCACTGATGACTACGCCTGAACCGAGGCTGCTCCAGGATTGTTCTGAAGGAATGTTCTGCGCCCAGTTCCTGAATATCGGAGGCAGTTCGTCCACCGGCGGCAGTTGAATCTGTTGACGGATGGTGGAGTGGATGCTGATGACCGAGGGAGCAGAGACGTTTACTGCATCAGCGTAAGAATGCAGAACCTCAGAGCGCTGGTCAGACTGCGCCGCTATCTGTCGGGTTTGCAATTCTGAAATGTGTCTCAGCTGTTGATACTGCAGCAGAATTACAGCGAGCAGAATGCCTGCTATAACCGGCCAGCGGATGAACTGTAATAATTTTCTCATTTGGAGCCTGTGTTTTTCTCTCGCTCGGGAATGGTCATTTGAGAGAATGACTGAGTTTGCAGTATTCGGGCATTATGTGAGCGAATCTGGCTCATGTGAAGGTAAATGCCAGTCTGTGGGAACCAGAGATCAAATGATACTCCGATCTTTCATCAGTTGAATGACCTGGTCCAGGCACTGATCAACAGAAAACCTTTCGGTGTCCAGTTGCAGATCAGCATTGTCGGGTTCATCGTAAACAAACGAAACTCCGGGAATATCTGCAGATTCACTGATCTCTGCGGCTGCATACAGGCCGCTGGGGTCACGTTGCCGACATACTTCTATCGCGGGGTTTAAGTAAATAATCAAGCAGTTATCTTTGCCAATAATGCGTAATGCATGTTCTCGGGAGTCCCGGTTAGGTGCCACAAAGGCGGCGCAGCAAATTAATCCTGAATCATTTAAAAATCTTGCGACATGGCTGCTGCGACGAAGATTTTCGGCCCGGCCTTCTTGATCGTGCGGCAGATCCTTGCTGATTCCCAGACGCATTGCCTTACCGTCGAGCACTGTGCTTACTCGTCCCTTATCAAACAGGCGTCGCTCCAGGCCATGGGCGAGCGTTGATTTTCCCGATCCTGAAATTCCAATGAACAAAATGCTTGCTGGTTTCTGGCCGTAACGCGCTGCGCGTTCTTCCCGGGTAACATGAACTGTGCTGCCAGCTCCCATCTTAAGGGTTTTGCTGGCGGCTGTATCCATACTGATCATGCCGGCTCCGACTGTCACATTGGTGAGTCGGTCGATGACAATGAACGCGCCGGTGTTCCTGTTGGCGGCATAACTGTCTATGCAGACCTTTTGTTCGACACCAATTTCACAAAGACCTATCTCATTCAATTCCAGAACAGGAGCGGGGTGCTGCTCAAGTGTGTTTACATCAATCTTATAGCGCAGACCTTTTATGCGGCCGCTGACGGTTCTGCTGCCCAGTTTAAAGTCATACAGTTTGCCTGGCAGCAAGGCCTGATCAGCCATCCATACCACGACTGCGTCGAATTCATCGGTGCTGACTGGCAGATTATCGCTGTGCACTATCATGTCGCCGCGGCTGATATCGATTTCGTCTTCCAGCGTCAGGGTAACCGCCATGTCGGCAAACGCAGATTCAAGTTCTTCGTCATAGGTTACGATAGATTTGATGCGGCTCTTTTTAGCGGAAGGAAGAACCAGAATCTCATCACCTTTGCGCACCACACCAGAAGCAATGGTGCCGCAGAAACCACGGAAATTTAGATTGGGCCTGTTTACATACTGAACGGGGAAGCGCAGATCTGTGAAATTGCGATCCTCAGCAAGTTCGACCGTCTCCAGAATATTCATCAGCGATTGGCCTTCATACCAAGGCATGTGTTCACTGGGATTAACGACATTATCGCCATTCAAAGCTGACATCGGCAGAAAATGAAAGCTCGCGGCCGGCAGCTTCTTTGTGAACTCAAGGTAGTCTGCACGAATGCTCTCGAAGGTTTGCTGGCTGAACTCAACCAGGTCCATCTTATTGATTGCAACTACTATGTGTTTTATGCCCAGCAGTGAGGTAATAAAGCTGTGACGTTTGGTTTGACGTTGCACGCCATAGCGGGCGTCGATAAGTATTATGGCCAGATCGCAGGTTGATGCGCCAGTGGCCATATTACGGGTATATTGTTCATGTCCGGGGGTGTCAGCAATGATAAATTTTCTTTTTGCTGTGGAGAAATAGCGATAGGCAACATCAATTGTTATGCCTTGTTCACGTTCAGCCTGTAAGCCATCTACCAGCAGCGCCAGGTCTAATTTGCCACCAGTTGTGCCGGATTTAACGCTGTCTGCGGTAATCGCAGCCAACTGGTCTTCATAAATCATTTTTGAGTCGTGCAACAAGCGTCCAATCAGCGTGCTTTTTCCATCATCAACACTGCCACAGGTCAGCAGGCGCAGCAGTTCTTTGCGTTCATGCTGAGCAAGATAGGCATTGATATCGGTACCGATAAGGTCTGACTGGTGTGACATAATTGCAGAATCCGTAAATGCTATTCAGGAGCCAGTCGGGCTGGCGATTTCAATGTAGTAAATTTTCTGAATGATCAGAAATACCCTTTGCGCTTCTTCTCTTCCATTGAGCCGGCCTGGTCACTGTCAATTAACCGCCCCTGTCGCTCAGATGTAGTTGTCAGTAACATTTCCTGGATGATCTCCGGCAATGTAGTTGCATTGGATGCAACGGCTCCGGTCAGCGGGTAGCAACCCAGGGTTCGAAAGCGTACTTTTTTCATCGCTACTTTCTGATCTTCTTTGATGGGCATGCGTTCATCATCCACCATGAAGTCAATACCATCGACCGTGACCACAGGTCTTTCTTTGGCAAAATACAAAGGCACGATGTCGACGTTGTTCAGATAGATATATTGCCAGATATCCAGCTCGGTCCAGTTCGACAATGGGAAGACACGTATGCTCTCTCCTTTGGCTACTTTACAATTGAATATATTCCACAACTCGGGACGTTGATTCTTTGGATCCCAGCCATGATTCTTATCTCGAAATGAGAACACTCTTTCTTTGGCACGGGATTTTTCTTCATCACGACGCCCGCCGCCAAATGCAGCGTCAAATTTATACTTATTGAGTGCCTGCCGCAGGGCTTGGGTCTTCATCACATCAGTATGTTTTTCGCTGCCATGGGTAAACGGATTGATGCCTGCGTCCACGCCTTCCTGATTGATGTGGACAATGAGATCCAGGCCAAGTTTCTTGACCTGCGTATCGCGAAACTGAATCATCTCTTTGAACTTCCAGGTGGTATCGATATGCATCAAAGGGAAGGGCAGTTTGCCAGGATAAAATGCTTTCAAAGCCAGGTGCAGCATGACGGCGGAATCTTTGCCTATCGAATATAGCATTACCGGCTTATCAAATTCAGCGGCAACTTCACGAATTATGTGGATGCTCTCGGCTTCCAGCTGCTTCAGGTGTGTCAGGTTGTACTCGGCCATTGCTTCGGTCTTTTACCTATGAGTGTAGCCGCATCCCGATTGGAGGCGGCAGTACACAAAAATTGGGGATAAACTGGATTTACGAATCGATGTCTTGCTTTTTCTCTATGCCAAATTCTTCGGACAACGCACCCGTCTGGGCGGGATTTTGCTTGGGAGCATAATCTCTGGGGGGGTGCAGTGTATTGTCGCCACTGGCGGATCCAAAGACAGCATCCTTACTGGCTGGCAGGAGTTTATTAGCAATATCACCGGAACAAAGTTCCTGGGCTCCGTTTGCCAGGTGTTGGTAGACGTCACGATAACTTTCTGTCATTTGCTGGACCAGTTCAGCGGTCATGCCGAAATGCTCCCCAACATTCTCGCGATACTTCTGGTGTTGGGTTTTCAACTCCAGCAGGCTCTCCTCCAGCGCCGTGATGCGCGCGGGGGTGGCATTTTTTAAGCGACTGGCAGCGATAATACCAATACACACACCTATGGCAAGACTGCCTATCCCGATCAACCATAACATATTGCCTTGCGCCTCTTTATTCTGTGTGATTTTTTTTAAAATCGCTTTGTTGGTCCCGCTTGTTTGCCATGGCTGCAGCTTTTTCATTTCAGCGGCCTTATCTCAAAAAACGACACTGATAGCAGAATGGCGCAAGTATAACGTGATTTGTCCAGGATCGCCGTAACAAATTTCTTCATGTCTTATCCTTGGGTGTCCTGACTCACCAGCGCGCCGCAGGATTCGCGAGGCGACTGCGCTGCGTGAAGTCGTGACTGTCTGCACAGGAATATTTACCGTAGAATGCGCAGCTTACGAGATTTATCGCGTTCTTGCTGCTTCTCATCGGAATTCCATGACTCCATTGCAACATTACCACCATGATCTGGCCGCAGGCTCACTGTTCCCTGATCCTGCTCAGGCGCATGCAATTGATTGTGTTCAGCAGCTTTATAATGATCTGATCACCGCCTCCGCAGTCAGCGGCAATTCACCGATAAGACGAGTGATGCAGCTGTTTCGAACAGAGGACCATAGCCCTGCGCCGGTCCGGGGTATCTATTTCTACGGCGGGGTTGGTCGTGGCAAGACATATATAATGGATATCCTCTATGAAAGCCTGCCTTTTAAGAACAAGCTGAGGACTCATTTTCATCGCTTCATGCAACGGGTGCACGCTGAATTAAATGAGCTTAAGCAGCAGAAAAATCCTCTGGAACTGGTCGCTGCCAGGCTGGCACAGGAAGTTAGAATAATCTGTTTTGACGAATTCTATGTCTCTGATATCGGAGATGCGATGATTCTCGGTGGCTTGCTCGAGCATCTGACGGATGCTGGTGTCGTGCTGGTTGCTACTTCTAATATCCACCCGGACAGGCTGTATGAGAATGGCTTGCAGCGAGCGCGTTTTCTTCCGGCCATCGCTTTGCTGCATCGTCATACGCGTATTATCGAACTGGACGGGGGTATTGATTATCGACTGCGCGCACTGGAGCAGGCTACTATTTATTACAGCCCCCTCGGTGCGCACGCTCATGCCAGCTTGATGCGCGGTTTTCGGAGCCTCACACCTGAGCACGCTGAAGTTTTCGAGAGCTGCGGCATTGAAGTGCTGGGCCGTCGTATTCCAGCAAAATTCTGTGCTGATGATGTGGTTTGGTTCGAGTTCAGTGAATTATGTGGCGGGCCCCGCAGCGCCTATGATTATGTGGAGCTGGCTAAGATCTATCATGCTGTGCTGCTGGCGGATGTCCCGCATTTGGGGGCAGACAAAGATGATGTTGTGCGCCGGTTTGTCAGTCTGGTAGATGAATTGTATGATCACAATGTCAAGTTACTGATCTCCGCAGCGGTGCCTCTGCAGGATCTTTACAAGGGTGGAGCATTGAGTTTTGTGTTTGAGAGAACTCGCAGCCGTCTGCTGGAGATGCAGTCACACGAATACCTGGCTCGTGAACATAAGCCGTAAAGACTTTCTGCTTATCTCTTTGCCAGCCTGGGTTGGATACTGTAAGCTCCCCACCCTGAGATAAATAAATTAATGTCATTTGCCTGGTTACGCTTGAATAATAGCGGACGCTTCGGTAGTATTCGCGCTCCTTGAAGATTATGCCTCGGCAAGAATGCCCCTTTGGTGGATTTTAATGAAGACTTTTAGTGCCAAACCCCAGAATGTAGAACAGAACTGGTTGCTTATTGATGCCGAAGGGCTCACCCTGGGTAGAATGGCAGCCGAGATCGCCAGTCGCCTGCGTGGAAAGCATAAACCAGAATATACTCCGCACGTTGATACCGGCGATTTTGTAGTTGTTATTAATGCAGAGAAAATAGTTGTCACAGGCAACAAAGCCAAAGACAAAATGTATCACTCGCATTCAGGTTTTCCAGGCGGCATCAAGTCCATGCCTTTTGGAAAATTGATAGAAAAATCGCCAGAGCGCGCTATCAAGCTTGCGATAAAAGGTATGCTGCCAAGCAATCCACTGGGTCGTGCCATGTTTAAGAAGCTTAAAGTTTACGCAGGCAATGAGCACCCCCATACAGCACAACAACCACAGACTCTCAAGCTGTAATCTGAAAGAGGTTCACAAAAACTTTTATGTCCACGACTCAATACTACGGCACCGGCCGACGCAAAACTGCTACAGCCAGAGTGTTTCTGACTAAAGGAACCGGCACGATTACTGTTAACAATCGCCCTTTGGATGGTTTTTTCGGTCGCGAAGTTGCCAGGATGATCGTACAGCAGCCGCTGCAGCTGGTTGATCTGTCTGACAAGTTTAACATCATGGTTACGGTACGTGGTGGTGGCAGTTTCGGTCAGGCAGGAGCGATTCGTCACGGTATTACCCGTGCACTGATGGTATACGACGAGACACTCCGACCGGTACTCCGAAAAGCTGGTTTCGTAACCCGCGATGCGCGTGAAGTTGAACGTAAAAAGGTTGGATTGCGCAAAGCCCGCAAAAAACCACAGTTCTCCAAACGTTAAGAATTACATTGCTACCTGTTTGCTGCTGTGGCGGCGAATGGAGGTATTTGAAGGTATTTATTGCTTAAAAGCGCTTTTACCAGTTTTGGTAAGGCGCTTTTTTTTTGCGATAAAAATATAAATTTATTATCACGATCAAGACCTTACCTACGATTTAAGAAAGATGGTGCTTGAAAAAAAACGCTAAATTAACTACTATTCTGCGGGTTTTGCTGATTGCAGCTGCAGGGATGCCCGAGTTCGACTTCTATCCAATCGGATTTTCATAGCCCAACACGGGCAAAGATCCCCAATTTATACTAAGCTCAGGAGATAACACGGTGAGTGAAGACGGTACCGATACTGGCCGCAGACGGTTCTTATTAGGATCGACCTCGGTCGTTGGAGCCGCTGGCGTAGTCGCCGCAGTGGTCCCTTTTGTAGGTTCCTGGAGTCCCAGTGCGAAGGCACGGGCCGCTGGAGCAGCGGTACGGATTGATATCAGTCGTATCGAGCCGGGCAGCATTATGGGCCCGATCCCGGCATGGCGAGGCAAGCCCATATTTATTGTTCGTCGCACACCTGAAACACTTGCTGCACTGGCTACTCTTGACGACAGCCTGCAGGATCCTGATTCCAGAAAGCCGGAACAACCTGAATACGCTACTAACGCATATCGTTCACGGGAGCCAGAGCTACTGGTGCTGGTAGGTCTTTGCCCGCATTTATTCTGTTCGCCTTCTCCCCGTCTGGCGCTGCGCGCTGAGGCTTTTGACGCGGAATGGAAAGGTGGTTTTTTCTGCCCTTGCCACGGGTCGCGATTTGACCTTGCCGGTCGAGTTTACAATAACTCACCTGCCTCTCGAAATATGGAAGTCCCTCCTTACTACTATGAGACTGAAAATATTCTGGTGATTGGTGAAGATGGAGTGAGTGCATAATGAGCGCATTGGAGAAAAAAGGCTGGCTGGTCGGGTTGCGAGACTGGACAAATGATCGTCTGCCAATAGTTGCCGCCTGGGATCGGCATATGGGCAAATATTATGCTCCTAAGAATTTTAATTTCTGGTATTTCTTCGGTGTTCTGTCTCTGCTCGTATTGGTCATGCAGTTGTTTACCGGCGTCTGGCTGACAATGTTCTATACCAACAGTGCAGAAGGCGCCTTTGCATCTGTCGAATACATCATGCGTGATGTGGAGTGGGGCTGGCTGATTCGGTACCTGCACTCGACTGGAGCCTCCGCATTCTTCGTTGTAGTTTATCTGCACATGTTCCGCGGACTCATGTACGGCTCTTATAAAAAACCTCGTGAACTGGTCTGGGTGTTTGGCATGGCCATCTATCTGGTTTTGGTGATAGAAGGATTCATGGGCTATGTGCTGCCATGGGGTCAGATGTCTTACTGGGGGGCTAACGTGATCGTGTCCCTGGCAGGTGCTATTCCTGTGATCGGGGAGGACCTGCTGGTGTGGGTACGCGGCGACTATCTGATATCGGGAGCTACCCTGAACCGTTTCTTTGCGTTGCATGTGGTAGCGCTGCCAATTGTTCTGCTCGCATTGGTGGTATTGCACCTGCTGGCTTTGCACGAAGTTGGTTCCAATAACCCGGATGGCATCGATATCAAGAAAAATAAAGGTCCTGATGGTATTCCATTAGACGGTATAGCGTTCCACCCGTACTACACGGTGCACGATCTGGTCGGCATCGTGGTGTTCCTGTTTGTATTCTGCTTCATCGTGTTCTTTGTCCCTGAAATGGGCGGATACTTCCTTGAACACGCTAACTTTCAGGAAGCCAATCCTCTGGTGACTCCAGAGCATGTACCGCCAGTCTGGTACTACACGACTTTCTACTCAATGCTGCGCGCTGTCACCTTTCCTCTCTTTGGCATAGATGCGAAGTTCTGGGGGCTTATCGTCATGTTTGGTGCAATAGCCATTTTGTTTGTGGTGCCGTGGCTCGATCGCAGTCCTGTTAGATCAATGCGTTACAAAGGTTGGTACAGTCGCATAGCTTTGCTGGCTTTTATAGTGAGTTTCATCACTCTGGGTGTGTTGGGGACCATGTCAGTAAGTCCTGCGCGAACTCTGCTAGCGCAGATAATGACGATAATCTATTTCGCCTTCTTCTTCCTGATGCCGTTTTATACCTCGAAAGAGAAGACCTTCCCTGAACCGGAGCGGGTTACCGGACGCTGGATCAGTGGAAAGCAAATGGCGATGACACTGGCGCTGCTTGCTGCTCTGGTATTCCTGCCCTTGAAGGCAGTGGGTGCGGAATCAGGAAATGTTCAACTCGACACGGTTAAGATGGACATTAAAAATCTTGATTCACTGCAGAGCGGTTTTAAGAACTACATGGATTACTGTGTAGGCTGCCATTCTCTGAAATATCAGCGTTATGAACGTACTGCTAACGATCTGGGTATCCCGCATCAGCTGACTTTGGATAATCTAATTTTTGCAGATGAACAGATTGGTGACCTGATTACCAATGCAATTCAGGAAGAGGATGCCAAGAACTGGTTTGGTGCCAATCCTCCTGACCTGACGCTGATAGCGCGCGTGCGCAATCCGAACTGGCTCTATACCTATCTGCGTTCGTTTTACACAGACGGCAGCCGCCCCTGGGGTGTAAACAATAAGGTATTTGCTAATGTTGGTATGCCTAATGTGATGTATGAGCTACAGGGCGAGGTAGTCTGCATAAATGGTGATACCGATCCTGAACATTGCGAAACGGCTCATGTTGAAGGTAGCGGAGCCATGAACCCAGAGGAGTTTGATCAGACCATCTATGATCTGGTGAATTTTCTGTATTACGTAGGCGAACCTGTCCGCGAACGACGACAGGAGATTGGGTTTTATGTGCTGGGCTTTCTTGCGATCCTGTTCATTTTCGTATTCCTGCTTAACCGGGAATTTTGGAAAAAGATCCATTAAGAAACCTTGTCAGGCCTGGTCTGCAGGCGGTTGAATTTAAGCAAGTGAGGTTCAGATTATGGGTGTTGTTACTAAGCGCTCTTCCATGACGTTTTATTCCGATGGTTCGAGTCAGTACAGCCATCGTGTGCGTATCGTATTGGCAGAGAAAGGGGTAACCGTAGAAACTGTTGATGTTGACCCAGACAAGAAGCCGGAAGATCTGGCATCGCTGAATCCTTATAACAGCCTGCCGACACTGGTCGACAGAGACCTCGTATTGTACGAAGCTAATATCATGATGGAGTATCTGGATGAACGCTTTCCACATCCACCATTATTCCCAGTTTACCCAGTTGCGAGGGCACAAAGCCGTCTGTGGATGTACCGCATTCAGCGTGACTGGTGTACGGTTATCGATACGTTGATGGCAGGTAAATTCAGCCCTGCAGAAGCAGAAAAAGCCCGGAAAGAATTACGTGAAAGTCTGATCTCAATAGCGCCAATTTTTTCTGAAAAACCATTCTTCATGAGTGATGAATTCACTATCGTGGATTGCTGCGTGATTCCTATTCTCTGGCGTCTTCCTGTCCTGGGTATCGACCTCGGCGACAGCAAGGCCGTGCAGCCACTGCTCGAATACCGAGCGCGTCTGTTTTCAAGAGATTCAATCAGGATAAGTCTATCTGAGCAAGAAAAGGAAATGATTTAACCATCGTTTCCACGGATATCCCTTATGACTATGACATCCAGTCGTCCATATCTGATTCGTGCACTTTACGAGTGGATATTGGAGAACAACTGTACTCCCTACATTCTGGTGAATGCATATGGGGCTGATGTCATGGTGCCTCAGGAGTTTGTTAAGGATGGGCAGATTATCCTCAATATTTCTCCTTCTGCAGTTCAGGGCATACTGATGACGGATAATGCCATTGAATTCAGTGGCAGATTTGCAGGCATACCTACACCAGTGTATGTGCCAGTAGCTGCAGTAATGGGTATCTATGCGCGTGAAAATGGGCAGGGCATGGTATTCGAAGCTGAAGTTCCGAACCCGAATCCAACGCCACCATCTGATGCTGCCCATGCAGATATAAAAAAGCCAGTGGCGGGACGAACCCGCAGCCGTCCTTCTCTGCGGGTCGTCAAATAACTTCATTCCGTCAGATGTATTCGAAGACTTTAACAACCTTAGCGACACCAGCAACATTTCTTGCCAGCAGCGCAGCCTGATCTCCTTCACTCTGGCTGACCATCCCCATTAAATAGACAGTACCATTATTGCTGACCACTCTTATTTGTGACGCCGGAACTTCTTTATTCGCGGTCAACTGCAGGCGGACCTTGGAGCTGATCCACGTATCATTGGTACGCGCCAAAAAGGTAGTTCGACCGGCTACTTCCAGTTCATTATGAATGCGCTTTATTTTACTGCTCGCCTGTGAGGCAATCTCGCTGGCCCTGGTTCTCAACTCATCAGCCTGCACCTGGCCCACTATGAGTACCACACCGTTATGGCTGATAACATTAAAGTTACTATTCTTAAACCGAGGTTCCTGGGATTTCATGTTAACGATGATTCGTGTCTGAATGGCTTCATCTTCGACTACTGCTCCCGCAGTCCGAGAACCTGGATCTTCCGTTAACCCTTCCGGCCCCGTGGTTTCGACCAGGATTGTGGTACAGGCTGTGGTCATCATCAGGAGTGCAATGGCAATAAAGCTGGTTTTTTTCACGTTTCTTCTCCAAAAATTTGTGTGTCTATCAGATCACATAAGGTATTTATAATAATGAGGTGTGTTTCCTGGATAGTGGCAGGATCCTGCGCCGGTACCCGTATTTCAACGTCAGTCGATTGTAACAGATCAGCAATTTCGCCGCCGTCATCGCCTGTTAAGGCGACAATAACCATATCACGATCATGTCCAGCGTTAATGGCTGCAAGTACGCTTCTGGATGTGCTTCCCGCGCAGATTAACAGCAGCACATCAGCCTGTTGAGCGAGTGCTCTTATCTGTTTTGAATAAACTTCCTTATAGGTGGAATCATTAGCGATCGCTGTTAACAATTGCCCATCATTCCCGATACAGATGGCAGGCAAGCCAGGTCTTTCACGGTCAAATCTGTTCAGGAGAGCCGTCGCGAAGTGCTGAGATTGCCCGGCTGAACTTCCAGGACCGCAACTCAGTATTTTTCCTCCCTGCAGCAGGCAGGCAGAAATTACTTCACTGGCATGGACGATCACTGTCGATAAAGTCAGCGAAGTGGCCTGCTGTGTTCTGATGCTCAGCTCAAAGCGTCTGAGCACACGTTGCTGTAAATCCATCAGGAGTTTGACCTGTTAAGTTTTGACCTGTTAAAACTCAGAATCATTTGTATCAGATGTTCGTGCGGGGCCTAGTGTACCCCAATCAAACCACTCAGGTTAGGGAATTCACAGGGAGTCTAAACGGCTTTGATAGGAGATATAAGTGGGTCGATCAGCTGCCGAAAGCATTTTTTAGCCACTCGATTTGTGGACCCACTGCGGCAGAGGGCAGGCTGGCTTTCTTATAGTTCTGTCCTGGCGAGAGGCCGAGAATATCAAAGCGGCAGGGGAGCTTGTCGGAGAGATTATGGCTGATCAGGAAATACTGAGCACAACGCAGAAGCTTGGTTTGCTTGCGGTGACCGACACTTTCCACGGCAGAACCGAATTTATCAGAGCGACGATAACGTACTTCCACGAACACCAGGGTGTCATCGTCAAGCATTATCAGATCGATTTCTCCAAGCCGACAATGAAAATTAGTAAAGAGTAATTCAAGGCCGTTCGCGATCAAAAACTCAGCAGCGATTTGCTCTTGTAACTGGCCGAAATTGCGTTTCTTAGCGGGTGATAGCACATCCATGAGATACCCCTGCTGAGGCTGTAACTGCCAACGGCGGTTCGCAACAGCTGAAGTCACTATTATAGGCCAGCATATCGGTTTTTGTGGCTGACCACTCTGATGAATTAATTCAGGGTCATCGAGAAGCTGCGATCGCTGCAGAGTCGTCATTCCGGGCGTCGGCTAAAGCGGCTGCGCCATTGACAAATCGCGCTTCCAGCAGTTCACGCTTGATGCTGCCATTGCGCTGCATCGAAAGAGTTCCGGTAGCTCCTTGAATCCGAGTAGAAGGAAAAATTTCCAATTGACCCAGGCGAGCATATAACCTGAAACTGTCCACGCCCATCGCTCGCAGGCGCTGAACATTGCTGGCTGCAGCAGGGAGTACACGATTAAGGGTTTCGCGCAGGGGATCGTTCTGTAGAACCCAGGGTGAATCGGTAAAAATAACGCCGTTTAAGTCACGATTTGCTACTGGATTTGCACCACCATCATAGATACCGGGCATCGAGTAGACAGGCACATCTCCGGCAAAATGGAAGGCCAGAGCAGGTTTGATCTGACGTCCTTCCAGGGGGCTGGCCAGCATAAAAATAAAATCAATATCCTGGCGTCGGCGCGGCGTGAAATACAGGCTGCTGCGTGGCAGCAGCGTCCGCAGTTGCGCTGCACGAGCCTCGCTTGCACCAATGCTCATCAGTTCACTGACTACCTCTGAATAAGGATTGGCGCTGCTGAAGGTAGCATCGGAGACTACTTCACCGCCCAGCTCAGTCCAGTGCCTGGTAAACGTATCTCTGATCCGAAGATACTGTTCACCTTGTGGAATTAACAGGGCTGCGTTGCGATGGCCGGCGGCCCAGGCTAAATCAGCCGCCTGTATAATTTCGTCTTCAGGAGCGAGTCCGAATTGGTAAAAACCTTGTGGTGAAGGCTGTTCAGCATCACCATAATTGAGGGCGAGGGTTGGGACCGGCATCGCCCGGAGTGATTGCAATTCACGTACCGACTCCTTGCGCAAGGGACCGATAACCATATCTGCTCCCTGTTCTACAGCGAGTTGGTAGATGGGCATGATGTCGGTGATCATGCTGGTGTCGTAAACTGTTATCTCAGGAACTTCCTGACCTTTCCCCAGCGCATCATACCAGGCGCCAAGAAAACCTTCATTTACAGCCTTGCCCGCCGGCTCTTCGAGAGGAATCAGCAAAGCAATACGCTGCGCACGATTCTCCCAGAGCTGATGCACAAAAGTCAGAGATTCAGGCAGATTTCGGGCCGCAGCATGTTGAATCCATTTGCTGCGCCATAGTTCAACTGCCTGTATCTGCTGCTTAATATCATTCTGGTTAGCGTTTACCACCTGTGCAAGTTCCAGCCATCCGCGTAACTCATAAGAGTTAATCGCACTGCCTCGTATCTCAAGGTCGCTGACGGGTACCAGGGAAAGGATCTGCCAGATACTGTCATTATTAATGATTTGTTCTGCGGGGCTCTGCAAAGTTGCCAGTAGCAGGCGCTCTCGGACCGCGGCAATATATTGATGCTGCTCATAGTAAGCACGCGAACGTAATTCTACTACGCGCTGTTGCAGGGAATTATCCAGATCGGGGCGAAGCTCGGATAAAGCATTTCTCAACAGCGCCAGTGCCGTCTCAGCAGCGCCATTGCGTAATGCCATTTCACCGCTGAGCAGGGCATAGCGAAGCTGGGATGACTCAGGCAGCGAAGTGATGTCAGTAATGCGAGTAACAACGTCTTCCGCCTCTGCGTTCCGGTCGGCGAGCAGCAGCAATTCAATGGCATTGAGCAGATATTCCTCGCGCTCTGGCGAAACGGCATTTGCTGCCATTTGCAACTGTCTTTCCGCTGAATCCGCACTCACGGACTCGCGCGACTCTATAGTGATTGCGGGTGCAGGTGCAGGCTGAGTCGAGCCGCAGGCAATCAGCACGGACAGCAGGAAAGTAAAGAACAGTGATTTTGAAACGGCGATCAAACGCATGAGAATGGGTGTCTTAAGATATGCCGTAAGGGACGACCAAGCTTATTACACTTATGGTTCACGGGCAAGGCAGCTGCGCTGGAGCAGTCGGTTAATGCGATTTTCGCCGCTGCAGCAAAGCAGGTATGATGGATGCTGAGCCGACAAACCAAACTACCGCAAAGGAATACCGTTGAACACATTTGTGTCTTCAGATAGCTACCCCTGTCTCTATATCGTCGCCACGCCTATTGGCAATCTTGGTGATATCAGTGCACGCGCGGTTGCTGTGCTTAAATCTGTTGATCTTGTTGCTGCTGAAGACACCCGTCACAGCGGCAGGTTAATGCAACACTTTGGTATCAGTACGCGGTTAACTTCTTATCATGATTTCAGTGGTGATTCGCGACTCGAATCGCTGCTGGAGAAGCTACGACAGGGCCAGTCTGTGGCGCTCATTTCTGATGCGGGTACGCCGCTTATTTCTGATCCCGGTTATCGCCTGGTAGTGCGAGCGCGCGAGGAAGGCATAAAGGTAGTGCCCATACCGGGCCCGTCAGCCCTGACAACGGCATTGAGCGTCTGTGGCCTGCCCAGTGATAGATTTATCTACGAAGGCTTTCTGCCAGCCCGTCAGGGCCCGCGATTGGCCCGTCTAAATGAGTTGGCCACAGAGGATCGCACCTTGATTTTCTATGAGTCACCGCATCGAATAGTTGCCTGTCTGCAAGACATGCAACTGGCCTTTGGCGCTGAACGCTACACAGTTATCTGTCGAGAGCTTACCAAAACATTTGAAACCATACACGGCGATACCCTGGCTGGATTGTTGGCCTGGATGACTGCCGATGATCAACAACAACGAGGGGAATTTGTCGTGCTGGTTAAAGGGGCCGAGGCAGTCATTGATGATGGGCTTGATGCGGAGAGCCGGCGAATACTTGCGGTCTTAATGGAGGAGTTACCGCTGAAGCAGGCAGCGGCTCTGGCGGCAAAAATTACCAATGGCAAAAAGAACGAATTGTATCAAGTTGCCTTGCAAATGCGTGGAGATGAATAGAGGTTCAGTGCCGGGAGAATCTGTTGCTGTAAATACCGGACTCAAATCTGCGAACCCGGGCCCGCGAATCATAGCGGGTCCGGAGCTGCCGATTAATCAAGGTTTTCTCACCCAGCGGCCGCTGGAATCCTCAACATAATGTCCTGAACGGGTGTTTTCTACTGCCTTCACATAAGCGAGCTTGGCAACGTCAGCCACACTGATGCTGTTCTCTCGCGCCATCGCTTCATAACGTTCCCTGCGCTGGCGATTGACATCATTTACCAGTGCTACAACATCCGCTGGCGCGCCAGGCTGCACCAGACCGATATAACCGTCAAGTTTTTCACCGATCTGTCCTGATGATTTAGCCTCTTCCAGAGTTACCGCAAAGGCGCTGCTGATGCTGAAAAATAACAGCAACAAGCTGTAAACGAATATATTTTTTACTTTCATGATTTTTCTCCAAACCCGCTTTTTTTCCATTTAAACTATTGATTCATTGCAGTCTGTTCAGTTTCTAGAACAGGCCACTGTCAGCGCTGAACATATCGTCCAGTTCCCGTTCAACCTTGATGCGAATTTCATGTTCGATGCGCACGTTAAGGTTAATGGTGATTGGTTCTGTCGGCATGGCGACTTGTACTGTTGGAGTGCAGGCAGAGATGCCGATCGCTGTCACTATGCTGAGGCCGATCAAATATTTTTGCATAATCTTAAACTCACTCAGGTAATTTACTGTTCAAATACTTTTTCATGTCGCCACTATAGCAGAGCAAGCTGAATTCCAACTGAATACAAAAAATTATTGTGTTGGATTAAGACGTTGTTCCAGCGCGTCAGTAATGGAGCGGCTGGCCTGCAGACTTTGCAGTAAAGCGGGAATATTATCGCTGATATTCAGATTCAGGTTAATCTGCTGACCTGTTGCACCCATATCGGGATTAATGCCTTCCAGCTTTACACTGAGCATTAGTTCACCATCTTCAAGATAATCAACGCTAGACTGCAGCATCTGATATCGATAATTGCTCAATGCCTGATAAACCAGATCAAGGCCTGCATTTCCTGAACTTACCAGTGCGTCACCCGGGCCTTCGGGCTGGTATCGTATAGCTCCCCCAGGTGCCAGCGCAAACAAATTGCCGGCGCTGATCGACACCTTGTCTCCTCGCAAAGTTATTGGCAGTTGACCGCTGACTTTGCCGCTGGCGCTGACTGCATCATATGCTGCCAGCGAAAGTACGTTTTCCAGATCAATCCTCTGCAGCTCTACCAGCATGGTAGTCGACTCGGCAGCGCGATCATAAACCATACCTTCGGATGTCACAATTCCCTGGAAAATTTCTGCATACAGATTCTGCAGCGATAAGGTCCCTGCAAGCGTGTTGAAACTATAATCAAGACGGACGTTTTCTATCGGCACGCCGGCATCAATGGCTGCAATCTGGAGCGGTCGCGTTTCAGGTGTACGAAGATTCATGTCGTCCAGCAGTTCCAGAGACAGCTCAGTGCTCACGCCTGCAAAACCAATCTCTTCATAGCTGCCAGTGATTTCATTGATACTCAGTGTCACCGGTCCATTAAATTGCCATTGTCCGGAGGCATCCTGATGCCAGGAAATCTGCCCCTGGCCACTGACGCCGCCCGCAAGTAAATCCACATTAATCGGTAGCGGTTGAATGAAGTCTGATAATCGACTCCACAGGGTGTCAAAATAAATCCCCGGCAACAGAATATCCGCACTGCCTTTGCCAGAGGTGGGGGTATGTAAAACATCTATTGTCAGAGCATGTTGGCCATTGAGATGGAAATCTCCGGTCAGTTTTGCCAGATCGTCTGCAAATTCGAGTTGCCCATCGAACACTGCGGAATTCAGGTTCACAGGTATCAGTTCACTGCCGGTTTCAATGGCGACAAAGTTCATTAGCAGATCGATACCATCATGGGCCAGCAGGTTGAATTCAGACACCTTCAATGTGGTTTTGCTTATACCTCGTGGAAGTTGGATAAAGGGTAAGGTAGCTGTCAGTTGCTGGCCAGAGATACTGATTGCTGCGGCACCCGCCTCAAGTTGAATGGGGTTGACAGCAGTGAACTGCGCCTGCGACAAAAGCAATCCCTGAGCTGGAATTGAGATTGAGCCAGCTGAAGCGGAAAAATCCGACCCCGTCGCCACTGTGAGGATACTGTCGTTGAAACTGGCGCTGGCTGTTCCAGAAAACTGTACGGCTGATATCTGTAACTGGTTGATAGCAAGGCTGTCCATGCTGACTGACAGAGCCTGCTGGCTGGTGCATTGCTGCGCCGATTGACAGTGCGTACGTAGATCGGTAATTTGCAGTGCCAGCTCGCCGACGTCAGGTATTTCCTTAAATTGCAGGGATACCTGTTCGCTGGTGATCTGCATGAAGTCTTCATCTGCTGGGAAACGGCCGCTGATATGAACCGGTGACGTCAGATTCACTTCTACTGAGGCTTGTTCCAGAGTTGGCAGAATGCCATCCAGGTTGGACGCGCTAAGATGAGAGCCTGGATTCAAAGTGAGGTGGTAGTACGGGATGTTGCTGCTGCTTTTTTCCAGACGCGCACGAAGGGAGGCATTGAGACTTCCTGTCAGTTGTGGCCAGTGAGCTGGCAACGTGACATAAGGGCTGATCAGTTCAGGCAACGTCTGCGGTTTAATTGTCGCTACTGCTTCCAGCTCGAGGTCCGGGTCTGCCTCATTAAGACTAAAATCAATGTCCAGGATGGTTTCCCTGTTGTTCTCAATCTCCAGACGTCCAGTCAGCACCCGAGGGCTGAGTGCGTCAGTGGCCAGTTGTTCGTTGCTGATAAAGTGGCTCGAAACAAAATCCTGATTATGCCAGTTTACACTGGACGTCAGTGCCAGCTCTCCGGCACTCAGTTGCAAACGTAATTCTCGAGTTGAATTGCTTAGATGCAGCGCAGCATTGTGCAGATAGGGTGGCAGATTTAGCTGAGTTACAGCGACTGTACTCACTGGCAGATCCTGCAGAATTGCCAGCAACTGCGCAGTATCAAGAGCGGGTTGTGGGGACGAAGTTGGGTCTGATGGCGCAAGTGGCAGGCTTAGCATCGCCTCCTCGACCCTTATGGATTCGATCGTGCCGTTGCGAAGCCCACTAAAAGAATAAGTAACAACAATATTGTTCAGTCTCTGTTCTTTTGTACTGCCATTCACCCGCAAAACAGCATCAGAAACTTCCATTCGTGAGTGATTAAATTCAAATCCCTGCAGCTTGATCAGTTCAATATCCCAAGCCCGCAGATAGCGATTAGCGGAGTACATCACGACGGCATTGCGAAAAAAATAAGCACTTGTCGCTAACAGAACGGTAGCGGCAATCAAGGTAAAGATAACGCTTGCTGTCAGATGGATTTTTCTTGATGCGACAGAACTGCTATGGCTCATGATGCGGGCAGATCCTGTGTTGCTGGTCGAGTGAAATTGAGTTTGACATAGCACCAGGTTGAATCATAGCGTCACCAGAGTGTAGTACTGATGGAAATCAGGTGTTTTGTAAAGCATCAAGCTGGTCGATAAAATGCTTGTAAACTCCACTGTGCTCGCTTAACCTTTCCGCCGAGTCAGCTGGACAGTCGCTGTCCTGAATGCTTTGTTTACCGTTTCGGCGGTTTTTGAGGCGCGGGGTGGAGGAAAGTCCGGGCTCCATAGAGCAGAACGCCAGGTAACGCCTGGGAGGCGAAAGCCTACGGAAAGTGCAACAGAGAGCAGACCGCCTGTTTGCAAAGAACCTTCGGGTTCGGACGCAGCAGGTAAGGGTGAAAGGGTGCGGTAAGAGCGCACCGCGCGGCTGGTAACAGTCCGTGGCACGGCAAACCCCGTTCGGAGCAAGGCCAAATAGGAATCCAATGGTGCTGCTCGCACTGGATTCGGGTAGGCTGCTTGAGGCCTGCAGTGATGCAGGTCCCAGATGAATGACTGTCCACGACAGAACCCGGCTTACAGGCTGACTCACTCATTCGTTTTTGCGCATACAGCGCGTGAATTTCCCCGAACCATCGCCTGACGGCAATCAAACCTTATAAACTACTTTAACTTTACCTTGCAGCGATTTGATATTGCTGTTTTTTCATATGTAACCCTCGTTTTCCCCCCCAATGATTTCCAATTTCTTCAGCAAATTCAGTCTAGTTACGCGTGAAATCTCAGAAATAGTGCTTGCGCTAACATATTTGTGTGCATATAGTGGCGCAGGTGGAAAAAAGTGGAGTTATCTGTATAAAAGTGGGGATTTATGGAGTGCTATGAATAGTAATCCGGGATTCCCGAGCCGAGGATAAACCGTTGTTTAGAGGTGTCAGCACAATCAATCTGGATACGAAAGGACGTATGGCAATGCCATCGCGTTATCGTGACCTGTTGATGAGCCAGTACGACGGGCGCCTCGTAGCCACCATAGACATTGATGAAAAATGCCTGTTGCTGTATCCGATTGATGAATGGGAGCAGATTCAAGGCAAGCTGGAAAAGTTATCGAGTTTTGATCCTAAGAGTCGGCGGGCACAACGAATGCTGATAGGTCATGCGACTGATCTGGAGATGGATGGCAGTGGGCGCATTCTGTTACCGCAGATTTTACGTGATCGTGCTGAGCTGGATAAGCACGTTGCGCTGGTAGGGCAGGGCAAGAAATTCGAAATATGGAGCGGACAGAATTGGAGCAACCAGACCGAATTGTGGTTATCCGCATCAGCCGCGGAGGGAGAGTTACCAGCAGAGTTGTTAAATCTGTCGCTTTGATGGGGTCTTAAGAAGAAGTTAAAAGTTACAAAAACAGAACAAAAACACGCATACCGGGAGCAGACCTGACCATGACGGCACAGGCGCACGATACAGTTTTACTCAAACCCGCAGTTGATGCGCTTGTTAAAGACGACGCCGGATTTTACGTCGATGGCACCTTTGGGCGTGGTGGTCATTCCAGGGCAATTCTGCAACGCCTGGGCCCCGCCGGACGACTTCTCGCCATCGATAAAGATCCTGAAGCAATAACTGCTGCACTCAATGAATTCCAGAGTGATCCACGATTCGCTATTGAACAGGGTTCCTTTGCTAACCTGGCTGGCTTCACTGAGCAGTGTGGCGTTAAAGGCAAGGTAACTGGTGTACTGCTTGACCTCGGCGTGTCTTCACCCCAGCTGGACGAAGCACAACGAGGGTTTAGTTTTATCCAGGACGGTCCTTTAGATATGCGCATGAATCCCGATGCAGGCATCAGTGCTGCAGGCTGGCTGGCATCCGCTTCCGAGCAGGAAATTGCTGATGTCATCTATCGCTATGGTGAAGAGCGATTCTCCCGTCGCATGGCGCGCGCAATCGTTAACGAGAGGAAACTGCAGCCAATCACCACTACCCTTCGTCTGGCTGACATAGTCAAGCAGGCCAATCCAGCCTGGGAAAAACATAAGCACCCGGCAACCCGTGCCTTTCAGGCTATCCGAATTCATATCAATAAAGAGCTGGATGATCTGCAGGCCTGTCTCCAGCAGATGCTTGATGTATTGGCGGTAGGCGGTCGCATGGTGATTATCAGTTTTCATTCGCTTGAGGATCGTCTGGTGAAGCAGTTTATTGCCGAGCAGGTGAAGGGCGATGATTATCCGATGGGTGTTCCGGTTCAGTACGCTGCGTTGAATCCGCGTTTAAAAAAAATTGGCAAAGCAATTAAGGCCGATGCTGAAGAGATTGAAGTGAATCCGCGTGCGCGCAGCGCGGTAATGAGAATAGCTGAAAAAATTGCCTGAACATTTCAGGAATAAATAAGAGAAACGATGTCCTCAATATGAGCACAGCAACGACAGGCAGGAAAAATTTTAAAGTCCCGGCTGCAGACGGAAATATATCCGTGTTGAGCTGGGCGCAGCTGTTCAGCGCACGCTTCATAGTTGTTTTCAGTCTGTTGGTTCTGGTGCTGTTGTCCGGCATGAGCGTAGTGCACGCTACTTTCAAAAATCGCTATGCACTGCATGAATTACAACAATTGAGAAGCGAGCGTAACGAGCTTGATGTGCAGTGGGGGCAATTGCTGATTGAACAAAGCACGTTTGGTTTAGAAGGGCGTATCGGTAGACGAGCAGAAGAAGAGCTGGGCATGAAACTACCGGACTGGTCTGGCGTGATTATGGTGAAATATGAGTAATAAACACCCTGTTCATACCCCCTTGAACTGGCGCCTGAATCTGGTGTTCGTGGTTATGGCTGCCTGCGTAGTTGCAGTTATGTGGAAAGTCACCGTTCTTCATGTGATGCAACGGGATTTTCTGCAGGGTCAAGGTGACGCACGTACCCTTCGCACCGAACCACTGATGGCGCACAGAGGCATGATCACTGATCGAAATGGCGAACCATTGGCCGTGAGTACTCCGGTGAAATCCATCTGGGTAAATCCAAAAGAGATCATCAAAAACTCCAGCGCTATGAGGCTTTTAGCTTTTGAGTTGCAGATTTCTGAAACAAATCTGGTCAACAGTATTACGGCCAACGCCGAGCGGGAATTTTTGTACATCAAACGTCGTATGCCACCAGCTGAAGCAGACCGGGTGCTAAGTATGCGTATTGCTGGCGTCTACAGCCGACAGGAATACCAGCGCTATTATCCGCAGGGGGAAGTGGCTGCTCATCTACTGGGCTTTAGCAATGTTGATGACATTGGTCAGGAAGGTCTGGAACTTGCCTATGACGAGTGGTTGCAGGGCATCCCCGGCAGCCGGCAGGTCATTAAAGACCGGCGCGGCCGCATCATCAAAGAGCTGGACACGGTTCAGACTGCTCAGCCGGGTAAAGCGCTCGAGCTAAGTATTGATTTTCGGATTCAAAATCTTGCTTATAAGGTATTAAAAGCTGAATTTATTCAGCGCAGTGCAAGGTCTGCTTCTGCCGTGGTACTTGATGTGCAGACCGGTGAAGTACTGGCGATGGTCAATCAACCCTCGTATAACCCGCACAATAGGGGCAGCTTGACTGATTTCAGCGCCTTGCGTAATCGCGCCATCACCGATCTGCTTGAACCGGGATCCACCATTAAAATATTTACAGCGATTGCAGCGCTGGAATCGGGAATGTTCAACACCTCCAGCGTTATCAATACCAGTCCTGGTCGTCTGCGTGTCGGCAGAGATTATGTAGTGGATCGTGGTAGCGATTACGGCGCATTAACTATCGAGGGCATTATTGCTAAATCCAGTAATGTGGGTGCTGCAAAAATGGCATTGGTAATCGGCCCCGAGCCGATGCGCAGCATATTGATGCGTACCGGCTTTGGTGAAAGCACAGGCAGTGGTTTTCCTGGTGAACGTGGTGGAGTTCTACCCAATCATCGACGCTGGAGTGATATCGAACTTGCAACTCTTTCGTTTGGTTACGGACTCTCCTCATCGACATTACAGCTGGCGCAGGCTTATTCAGTTATCGCCAGCGGTGGCATCAGGCGACCAGTTTCCTTACTTAAACACTATGGTGGTGCCGATACAATTGTGCAGGAGCGCGTCATTGAAGAAGGGATAGTTGCGCAGGTTCAGGAGATGCTTGAAGCGGTGGTTGATCCTGCCCGAGGCGGCGCAATAGCGGCTAATGTCCCTTTTTATACGGTGGCAGGTAAAACCGGAACAGCTCAGGTGCTTGGGGCATCAGGCTACGAATCGAAAATCCATAATTCCAGCTTCGCCGGATATGCCCCGGCCAGCAATCCCAGAATAGTAGTGATAGTAGTGATCAATGAACCTCAGGGTGTGCAGCAGTTTGGCAGTCAGGTTGCTGCGCCAGTCTTCTCACGGATCGTATCGGGAACCATGCGTATTCTTGATGTTGCGCCCGATAATATCGACAGCAACAATGTGTTGAAGCTGAGCTCACTCTGAGATCTGAGATAAGTGCCAAGAGATGAAAACCCATGAACACGGCGAAAAAGATAATGCATGAAACATCGCTGAAAAAGCTTCTGACCGGACTGGTACCGTTGCCTGATGATCTGTCATCCGAGTTTGATGCAAAAATCACCGGCATTCAGCTGGACAGTCGGCGGTTGAGCCGGGGCGACTTGTTTCTGGCTGGTTTTGGCAAGAATCATGATGCCAGGGATTACATCGATTATGCAATTGACCACGGTGCTGTGGCAGTGCTGGCTGAGTCCGGTGGGCGCTGGTCAGGATTTGAAGTGCGTCGTGGTGTGCCGATCCTGGTGATCGATAATCTGTCCGCATTAATGAGCGAAATCGCTTCCAGATTTTTTGCCGATCCAAGCCAGCATTTGAAGTTGGTTGGGGTAACCGGAACTAATGGCAAGACCAGTTGCACGCAGTTCATTGCGCAAAGTCTCAATTCACTGGGACATCTTTGTGGCGTAATTGGAACGCTCGGATATGGATTTCACGAGCCGATGAAAGACACCGGCTTTACGACTCCTGATGCGGTGGTTCTGCAGTCGATACTGGCGCAGCTGCTTGCAGAGCATGCCGATACTGTAGCGATGGAAGTGTCATCTCAGGGGCTGCACCAGGGACGTGTAAATGGTGTGAAGTTTGATGTAGCTGTATTCACTAACCTTAGCCGGGACCATTTGGATTATCACGGCAGTATGGACTCCTACGGGGAAAGCAAACTCAAGCTTTTTACCCGCGAAAAATTGAAGGCTGCCATTGTCAATGCAGATGATCCCTTTGCGACAACAATTCTGAACCGACTGCCAGCCAGTGTGAAGAGCTATACCTTCAGTATTGCTGATAAACGTTGTGACGTGTTCGCCAATGATCTGCAATTACTGCCTGGTGGTTATGCTGCAACAGTCATCACACCATGGGGTGAAGGTCAGTTATCGGGTGGGTTGCTGGGTCATTTCAATTTCAGCAATGTGCTTGCGGTGTTAACCACGGTGCTGACTTTACATGATCAAAAGCGTGAGTTCAGTCTTGCGCAGATCCTCGCGGCTATTTCCCAGCTGAAATCTGTTAGCGGTCGCATGGAAATTGTGGGTGGGCAAGAGGATATCACTGCAGTGGTGGACTACGCTCATACGCCTGATGCATTGAAAAGTGCGTTGATTGCTTTGCGTGCGCACTTTACTGGAGACATCTGGTGTGTGTTTGGCTGTGGCGGTAATCGCGATCAGGGCAAGCGGCCACTGATGGCCGAAGTTGCAGAACAGTACGCCAATCACACAATAGTAACGGATGATAATCCGCGCAATGAAAGTGCTGATGATATTGTCAGGCAGATCATGCTGGGTGTAGAGGATAAATCCCGCTTTCATATTGAACGTGATCGAGCTGCTGCAATTGTAATGGCAATCCAGAAGGCCAGGCCGGGCGATGTGGTCCTCATCGCCGGAAAAGGACACGAGAGTTATCAGGATATCGGAGGTAACCGAATGGTGTTCAGTGATGTCAGTCAGGTGCGTCTGGCACTTAATTCAAGAACAATATCTGACCAGGGGAGGCTTGAGCAAGAGTGATAAAAATGACTCGCCTGTCAGAAATCGCCATCGTCATCAGCGCCGAATCAGTTGGTGCTGATGCTGCATTTGACGATGTGACTACAGATACGCGAACGCTGCAGCCTGGTCAGCTTTACATCGCTTTAAGTGGCAAAAATTTTGATGGGAATGCTTTTATCAAACAGGCACAAGAAAAAGGTGCCTGTGGCGCTGTAGTCAGTAAACCCGCCAACGTGGGATTGCCGCAACTGGTGGTTACAGACACAACACGGGCGCTGGGTGCGCTTGCGAAGTGGAACAGACAACAGTCTCACGCGACTGTCATTGCCATCACCGGCAGTCAGGGCAAGACAACAGTTAAAGAGATGGCAGGAAGTATTCTGCAGACGAAACACCAGGTTCTGGTTACCAGAGGGAACCTGAACAACGAAATAGGGGCGCCACTAACCTTGTTGCAACTGAAAAAAAGCCACGAATACGCAGTTATAGAGCTTGGTGCCAGCGCAGCTGGCGAGATTGCTTACACGGTTGGACTAACGCGGCCACATGTTGTGTTGATAAACAATGCGGCAGCTGCGCATCTGGAAGGTTTCGGCAGCCTTGCTGGTGTGGTGTCTGCCAAGGGCGAGATTATTGATGGTGTCGCCGAAGATGGTGTTGTAGTGCTAAACGCCGATGATGAAAACCTGTCGAACTGGATTAAACGGGCTGCTTCCAGAAAGACCCAGACCTTTAGTGTGAGTGGTGCAGTCAGCGGGGCAGATTGCTTCGCTGAAGAGATTCAAATTCAGGATACCGGCAGCAGGTTCAAGCTGCACACGTCGCAGGGTAATGTTTTGATTAATCTGTCCCTGCCTGGTAGACACAATATCGCTAATGCGCTGGCAGCAGCAACTATCACTTTGGCGGCGGGTGCTGAGCTGATTGATGTGAAGAATGGTCTTGCTGCAGTAAAGCCGGTCGCTGGCAGACTGCGTACGCTTGCTGGAGTGAATGGCTCACGCTTGATTGATGACAGTTATAACGCCAGTCCTGGTTCTTTTAAGGCCGCAGTAGATGTACTGGCAGCCTGCAGTGGTGAACGTGTTCTTATTGTGGGAGACATGGCAGAGCTGGGCAGTGAATCAGCAGCTGCGCACCGGCAGCTTGGTGAATATGCCCTCAGCAGGGAAATTGATCAGCTGTGGGCAACAGGAAGGGAGAGCGAGCTTGCAGCACGGGCATTCGGTGCAAATGCGAGACATTTCAGTGACCAGAGTTCATTGATAAAACATGCGAAGTCCTGCATGGATGCCGCTACCACAGTGCTTGTTAAAGGATCCAGGAGTTCCAGAATGGACATCATAGTAGCTCAATTAAGTAACGGAGCAACTGAATAATGCTGGTATGGCTGGCTGACTATTTAACCGAAATTTACAGTGGCTTTGCGGTATTTCAGTACATTACCGTGCGCGGAATCATGGGGATTCTCACCGCTTTATTCGTTTCCCTGTTGATTGGCCCCACCTTGATCCGCCGGCTGAACTATCACCAGATTGGTCAAGTGGTTCGCGATGACGGACCCAAAACGCATTTCAGCAAAGCGGGTACACCTACAATGGGTGGTGCGCTGATTCTGGTAAGTATCGCGTTCAGTACGCTGCTATGGTCAGATCTTTCTAATCACTACGTCTGGATAGTGCTTATTGTCACTTTATTATTCGGAGCAATTGGCTGGGTTGATGACTATCGAAAAATCTTTGAAAAAAATCCAAAAGGACTGGCTGCACGCTGGAAGTATTTCTGGCAATCGCTGGTTGGTTTAGGCGCTTCAATCCTGCTTTATTATACGGCTATAGGACCATCTGAAACCGCGTACATTATTCCGTTCTTTAAGGATGTAGCGATAGATGTTGGCCTGTTTTACGTGGTTATTTCCTACTTCGTTATCGTAGGCAGCAGCAACGCGGTAAATCTGACTGATGGTCTGGATGGACTGGCCATACTGCCATCTGTGATGGTGGGTGGAGCGCTTGGCATTATCGCTTACCTGAGTGGCCATGTTGGATTCTCTGATTATCTGCATATTCCTTACATCGCGGGAGCCGGCGAACTGGTCATATTCTGTGGCGCACTGCTCGGAGCCGGCCTCGGTTTTCTCTGGTTCAATACCTATCCTGCACAAATATTTATGGGTGATGTGGGTGCACTGGCACTGGGAGCTGCATTAGGCATTGTCGCGATAATTGCGCGTCATGAAATTGTGTTGTTCATCATGGGCGGCATCTTTGTCATGGAGACCGTCTCGGTCATTCTTCAAGTGGGTTCGTTCAAACTCACCGGCAAGCGCATCTTCAGGATGGCACCCATACATCATCATTTTGAATTGAAAGGTTGGCCTGAGCCACGTGTAATCGTGCGCTTCTGGATTATTACGGTAATGCTCGTGCTGTTCGGTCTGGCAACACTGAAGCTGCGATAAACAGCGGAAACTTATTTATGCAACAAGCGGCAACAATAACAGCAGGAAAAAAGATCGTGGCAGGACTCGGTAAAACCGGTCTCTCCTGTGCCCGTTATCTGCGCTATTGCGGCATCGAATTCAGTGTTGTTGACAGCCGACCGAATCCTCCTGGGCTGCAGGAATTTCAAAGTGAATTTCCAGAGATTGCGTTGGAGCTTGGCGAGTTTAATCCTGCAACACTGATTGCGGCAGCTGAACTGATCGTCAGCCCCGGGATAAGTCTGCAGGAACCGGCCATTGTTGCCGCCCGGGAACAGGGCGTTTCGGTATGTGGTGATATCGATATCTTCAGTCGTGAAGTCGACAGTCCAATTATCGCTGTTACCGGCTCCAACGGCAAAAGTACGGTGGTTTCCCTTGTGGGTGAGATGGCCCGCAGCTGCGGAGTTGAGGTCGGCATCGGCGGAAATCTGGATGGATCCGAAGCCATGCCTGCGCTGGATCTGTTGCGTCAGGAAGCAAAGGCACTCTATGTGCTTGAGCTGTCCAGTTTTCAACTGGAAACGACCCGCCAGCTCAATGCTGCGGTGGCTGTCGTGTTGAATCTGTCTGAAGACCATATGGACCGCTATGCATCAATGCAGGAATACCAGCAGGCAAAGCAGCGGATATTTCGTGGTTGCAGAAGCCTGGTGGTGAACCGGCATGATGCTGCAAGCGCTCCTGCGCATGCTCTGGAAGCGCGGCTCTGGAGTTACGGATTGGATGCTCCTGGCAACGAAGAGTTTGGAATTCTGCTGGATCAGTCCGCTGAATATTTTGCGTTTGGATCCGAGAAATTGTTGGCAGTTTCCGATATGAAACTGATCGGGCGACACAATGTATCGAATGCGTTGGCCGCACTTGCGCTGGGATATGCGGCTGGTCTGCCATTCGCTCCAATGCTGCAGGCACTGCGTGAATTTCCAGGCCTCCCGCACCGCTGTCAGTGGATCCGCAAACTGGCTGGCATAGATTTCTACAATGACTCCAAAGGCACGAATCCAGGTGCAACTGTGGTTGCGATCAGTTCCATTGGTGAGACAGTTCCAGGAGCGGTGGTGCTGATTGCCGGCGGTCTTGGAAAAGATGCTGATTTCGCGCCTCTGCATGCGGTTGCAATGCAATATGTGCGCGCAGTAATACTGATCGGTCGTGATGCACAGAAAATCGCACAGGTGCTTGCCGGCATCACTGAGATTGTGTTTGCCACTGACATGCAGGATGCCGTGCAGCAGGCTTTTGCAAAGGCTGTATCAGGTGATGCCGTATTGCTTTCACCGGCCTGTGCAAGCATGGATATGTTCACAGATTTTACGCATCGCGGCAGAGTATTTACTGCGGCAGTGGAGGCCATGCAATGAGCACAGTTGCAGCCGGAAGAGTCAGAAGTTCAGAGCGCGCGCAAAGCCAGTCGGCAGGTGTAAATGGCCTGATTCTCGTCACGGTATTGTTGCTCAGCCTGGGCCTGCTGATGATGACCTCAGCATCAGTGGAGATTGGTAACAGCACTTATGATGATCCGTTTTACTTTCTGAAGCGGCAATTATTCTTCGTTGGGCTGGGAGGTTTTATTGCTCTGATGACGATGAATGTTGCTATGCGCTTCTGGTATTCCGCAAGTACGGTGCTGTTAGTAATTGCATTTGCTCTGCTGATTATGGTGCTGGTTCCAGGAATAGGTAAGGAAGTGAATGGCAGTTACCGCTGGATTGATCTGGGCTTCTACAATCTGCAGCCGTCTGAGCTGGGTAAAATATTTATCGTTATTTATATGGCCGCGTTTCTGGAAAGGCATCGTGAAGAGGTGGTCGAGCGCTGGTCTGGTTTCATTAAACCTATGATGATCCTTGTGGCAGCGATTGTGTTGCTGCATTTCGAACCCGATCATGGTGCGATGGTCATTTTGATGGTGACCACATTCAGCATGCTTTTCCTCGCCGGAGCCAGGTTGCACCGTTTCCTGCTGATTTTGCTGCTATGTCTTGGCGGCGTAACAAGTCTGGCCGTGATGAAACCTTATGTTATCGATCGGTTTTCATCTTTCCTTAATCCCTGGGCGGCGGAATATGTCTATGGCGAAGGCTATCAGTTGACCCAGGCTTTGATTGGATTTGGACGCGGCGAGTGGTTCGGTACCGGCCTTGGGAACAGTATTCAAAAGCTGTATTTCCTGCCCGAAGCACATACTGACTTTGTGCTGGCAATAATTGCTGAAGAGTTGGGTATGGTTGGAGTCGGCGTAGTTATAACCCTGTTTGTGCTGTTGGTCTCGCAGGCCTTCAAAACCGGAAAAGATGCTGAACAGCGTGGCGACCTGTTTCCTGCTTATATAGCCTATGGTATCGCATTATTATTTGCCTCTCAGATATTGATCAATCTTGGAGTCAGCACTGGATTGCTGCCTACCAAAGGTCTGACCTTGCCATTTCTGAGTTATGGCGGCAATAGTTTGCTGGTCAGTTGTTTTATGGCGGCGTTGCTGGTGCGAATTCAATATGAGAATGCACTGGCCGACAGCAAGGGGGCTCTATGAGCAACATCCCACACGCCACGGCCACATCTGGAACTGTGTTGATTATGGCTGGCGGTACCGGAGGTCACATTTTTCCTGCGCTCACCATCGCCGAGCACCTGCGCGAGCGCGGCTATCACATCGAATGGCTGGGCACAGATAAAGGGCTTGAAGTTCAGGTATTAAAAGGTACTGGCATTAAACTGAACTTCCTGTCGGTCACCGGTCTGCGAGGCAAAGGTGTCGTTGGTCTGTTGCTGGCACCGCTTATGTTAATCCGGGCGACATGGCAGGCGCTGGCAGTGCTGCGAAAAGTGCAACCGTGCTGTGTGCTTGGTATGGGCGGTTATGTCACCGGACCCGGCGGTGTGGCTGCCAGATTAAGCGGACATAGATTAGTTATTCATGAACAGAATGCAATTGCCGGCTTCAGCAATAAAATGCTGGCGATGATTGCGGCAAAAGTTATGCAGGCTTTTCCCGGGACTTTTCCGAAGCTGCGAACCAGCAACAGACTGCTCACTACTGGCAACCCGGTCAGGAAAGAGATTAAGGCAATCACAGCTCCCGATCAGCGTATCGCTGGCAGGTCGGGACCACTTCGTATCCTGATCCTTGGCGGCAGTCTGGGCGCTGTAGCAATCAATAAAATCCTACCCGGGATGCTGGCCAGATTCGCTCCGCAAGACAGACCCAGAATTGTTCATCAGACCGGCAACAAAAATTTTGAAGAAACAGTGGACTGGTATAAGCAGCGTGATCTTGCGGTGGACGAGAGCTGTCAGGTGCTGCCGTTTATCGACGATATGGCCACAGCCTATGCGGATGCAGATCTGGTGATCTGTCGAGCCGGAGCGACAACGGTCTGTGAACTGGCTGTAGCGGGTATTGCTGCCATTCTGATCCCATATCCTTATGCAGTAGATGACCATCAGACCATGAATGCCAGTTGGCTGAGCGAGGCGGGTGCCGCGATATTGATTCAACAAAGGGATTTAGATACCGAGGTGCTTTACCGGCGGGTCAGTGATTTAACAGATAACAGAGCGCAACTGTTGAGTATGGCCAACGCAGCTCGCGCCCTGGCTCAGCCGGATGCCACGGAGAAGGTAGCAGCTGTCTGCATGGAGATATGTAATGCAGGATAGAAGAACCAATCAGAGATTGCACCACGTCCCGGAAATGCGGCGCATCAAGACTATTCACTTTGTAGGAATAGGTGGCGCGGGCATGTGTGGCATTGCTGAAGTGCTGCTCAACCAGGGATATCGCATCAGCGGTTCTGATCTCAAATCCTCAAGCGTTACTGAGCGCTTAAGCTCATTGGGTATCTCGGTGTTTATTGGTCATCAGAAATCAAATATCGAAGATGCTGATGTCGTGGTCTACTCAAGTGCTGTCTCAGATTCAAATCCTGAGCTGGTCTATGCCAGAGAAACCGGTAAGCCGGCCATCCCTCGTGCTGTAATGCTGGCTGAATTGATGCGCTACCGCCATGCCATTGCGATAGCTGGAACGCATGGTAAAACTACCACTACCAGTCTGGTCGCATCCATTTTCGCAGAAGCAAAGCTTGATCCTACCTTTGTTATTGGTGGTTTATTAAACAGCGCCGGCGTTAACGCCCGACTGGGTGAAAGCCGCTACATCGTCGTTGAGGCCGATGAGAGTGATGCGTCATTTCTACACCTGCAGCCAATGGTTGCAGTTGTCACAAATATTGATGCCGATCATATGGAAACCTATGACGGTGACTTTAATAAGTTGAAAAAATACTTTGTGGCATTCCTGCATAACCTGCCGTTCTATGGTCTGGCAGTCATGTGCATTGACGACCCGGTTGTTGAAGAGGTGATGCCGCAGGTGGCTCGTCCGATTCTAACCTATGGATTTTCAGAAAAAGCTGATTACCGGATTATCAATCTCAAGCAGAATAAACAGTTCACTGATTTTGAAGTCATTCGGCCCGATCACTCAGAACCGTTACGCATCAATCTGAGTATTCCGGGCCGTCATAACGCACTCAATGCTGCCGCCGCAATCGCTATTGCCAGCGACGAAGGTGTTGCAGATGAACACATCTGCGCAGGTCTCAACAAGTTTCAAGGCGTTGGTAGAAGGTTTGAAATTCAGGGCAATTTCCCAATAAAGGACGGCAGCATAATGTTGCTGGATGACTATGGTCATCATCCCAGTGAAGTAATGGCAACAATCAATGCGCTTCGTGATGGCTGGCAAGATGCACGTCTGGTGATGATCTATCAACCACATCGTTTCACCCGCACACGAGATCTTTATGATGATTTCGTAAAGGTCCTTTCTGAAGTTGATGTGCTGTTAATGCTTGATGTGTATTCAGCAGGGGAAGAGGCCATTGCCGGCGCTGATTCCCGCAGCTTATGCCGCAGTATTCGCATGCGTGGAAAAATCGACCCCGTTTTCGTTCAACACGACGATGAAGTTCGCGCGGTTCTGACTGACTTGTTAAAGCCGGGCGATATCGTAATTACCCAAGGGGCGGGAAGTGTAGGTTTGCTGGCAAAACGTCTGGTGGCTGAGGGTGTAACTATACAGACGGTTAAAAAGGCAGCAAAGAATCCGGATTTAAATCAGTAGTCGCTGGAAGTAAGGTGAAGCATGAGCAGGATTGATAATAAATCATTGATAGAAAAACTGGGCCGAGTTGCGGTGCTGATGGGCGGAGACTCTGCTGAGCGGGAGATATCTCTGTTGAGTGGCAAAGCGGTTTACTCGGCTCTGCAATCGCAGGGTGTGGATGCGGTGGCAATCGATGCTGATAGAAATCTTCTGCAGACATTGCGTGATCAGAAAGTGGATCGTGTATTCAATATGCTTCATGGTCGTGGTGGTGAGGATGGCAAGCTGCAGGGTTTGCTCGAGCTGGCTGGGATTCCTTACACCGGAAGTGGTGTGCTGGCTTCAGCACTTTCCATGGACAAGATCAAAACCAAGCTGTTGTGGCGGGCGTTGAATATAAGTACGCCCCCATTTCAGTTGCTGCACGCTGAATCCAACTGGCAGCAGATTATTGATGAGATGCAGGAAGTTGTAGTTAAGCCGGTGCGGGAAGGTTCCAGCATCGGCATGTCGATTGCTGGTAGCGAAGCGCAGTTGTACGAGGCTTGGCGCAAGGCCTCGGAGTTCGATTCGGTAGTAATGGCAGAAAAGCGTATCAGTGGTGCTGAGTTTACGGTAGCTATTCTGCACGGGCGTGCATTGCCCGCGATCGAACTGCGCACCAACCATGTGTTTTATGACTTTGATGCGAAATATATTGCTACTGATACGCAGTACATTTGCCCGACTGATTTAACAGTCGCCAAGGAAGCAGAACTGACTTCGCTTTGTAAAGAGGCTTTCGATGCACTGGGCTGCGAGGACTGGGGGCGGGTGGATGTAATGCAGGATAAACAGGGCACGTTCTGGCTGTTGGAAGTTAACACCGTGCCAGGTATGACAGATCACAGTCTGGTACCGATGGCCGCTGCACAGGTCGGTATTAACTTCGAGCAATTGGTTATAGATATTCTTACGGCAAAATTGAGAAATAATGAAAAATAGAGATCCAGATGTTTCATTTTCAGCCTATGTTGGTACCGACGAGGGACCGGAACCGGGCCGAAACCCTACGGTTAAAAATGCGACTGGAAAAAGGTCGTCTGTAAAAGGCAAGCGCGTCGAGAAACCCGCCGCTGCAGCAATGCCGCCGGATCGTAAGAATGGGCGTGTATGGGTATTGACTCTGCTTTTGGTGATCTCTGCCTCTGTATTGCTCATGCAGCACTCAGCCGAGATGGCTGAGTATATAAATCGACCAGTCTCAAGCGTGCGTATGGAGACACCTTTAAACAGAGTCAGTGAGATGGAAGTGCGTTCGGTGCTGGCATTGCATCTTGAGGACGGATTTTTTGGACTTGATGCAGCCGCGCTGAAACATCAGTTGGAACAAAACCCGTGGATTGAGCAGGCAGTAATACGTCGAGTGTGGCCTGACGCTCTGGCGGTTTCAATCTTCGAAGAAACCGCGATAGCCCGTTGGGGAGATCGGCGATTACTGAATCAATATGCTGAAGTAATTGCGCCGGAGGTAATTGATGAAGATATTTCGCTGCCGATGCTGAGAGGGCCTGATGGCACCCAACAGGAAGTGATGGAGCAATATCAGGTTTTGAATCAGTTATTGCTGGCTTCTGATTTAAGAATTCGCGAGCTTTCTTTGAATGAGCGTGGCAGTTGGTCGTTAACAGTTGCAGATGGATTGGTCATCAACATAGGTCGCGAACAGATAATCGAAAGGTTGCAGCGCTTCGTCAGGCTATATGACCGGCAACTAGATACCGAGAAAGACGTTCTGGTCTCTATTGATCTGCGCTACAAAAATGGAATTTCAATCAAAAAAAAACAAGCAGTAGCAAGTGAGGTCGCTTCAACATGAAACGGGCAGGAACAGGACACCATCACTACAGTCATTCGCATTGGATGCTGAGAGGAGACGCCGGGCGATGAGCGTTGGAACAAATACAAACATTATAGTCGGGCTGGACATAGGCACTTCAAAAGTGGTGGCTATCGTCGGCGAAATCAAGGCTGATGGCAGCCTCAATATTATTGGGATTGGCAGTCATCGATCGCGCGGACTTAAGAAGGGCACAGTGATTAATATCGAGTCGACTGTTGAATCTATTCAACGAGCGGTTGAAGAGGCTGAATTAATGGCGGGCTGTCAAATTGAGTCGGTGTACGCCGGTATTGCAGGCAGTCATATCCGCAGTATGAATTCGCATGGCATCGTCGCTATTCGTGATGGTGAGGTGATGCGTGCAGATATAGAGCGGGTAATTGATGCGGCGCAGGCTGTTGCTATTCCAGCTGATCAGAAGGTTCTGCACATACTGCCACAGGAATACATAATCGATTCACAGGAAGGCGTCAAGGAACCGCTGGGTATGTCCGGAGTCCGTCTGGAAGCCAAAGTACACCTCGTCACCTGTGCAATAAATGCAGTTCAGAATATCGAAAAATGCATTAAACGTTGCGGCCTGGTTGCCGAGGAAATAATTCTGGAACAACTTGCCTCCAGTTATGCCGTGCTCACTGAGGATGAAAAAGAGCTGGGTGTCTGCCTGGTCGATATCGGTGGCGGAACAACAGACATCGCGGTGTTTACCGAAGGTGCCATCCGCCATACCGGTGTTATCCCGATTGCTGGAGATCAGGTAACCAATGACATTGCGATGGCTTTACGCACGCCTACAGAAAATGCCGATGAAATAAAGATCAAGTACGCCTGTGCACTGACGCAGTTAGCCAGTGCCGGTGACACAATTCAGGTGCCCAGCGTTGGCGACCGTCCTGCACGTGAGTTGTCCAGACAGGCTTTGGCCGAAGTTGTAGAGCCACGTTATGACGAACTGTTTACCCTGGTTAGAGCAGAGTTGCAGCGCAGTGGTTTTGAGAATCTGCTGGCGGCAGGAATTGTGTTCACTGGTGGCACGAGCAAGATGGAAGGAGTCACTGAACTGGCTGAAGAGATTTTCCATATGCCGGTGCGCATCGGTTCACCTCAGAACGTAAGAGGTTTAGCCGACATTGTTCGCAATCCGATTTATTCAACCGGCGTAGGACTCTTGCTGTATGGCTTAAAGCAGCATCAGGAGCGCGGTGCATTTACGCCTGGCAAAGAGCTGCATATGAATCTGATCGATCGCATTAAAAGTTGGCTTAAAAAGAATTTTTGAAAAAATGGATAGCAAAACTAACTTGAAATTAACTACAGCTATAAAAAGGGGGCTTTATGTTTGAACTCGTTGAGAGCGTTCCACAAAGTGCAGTGATCAAAGTGATCGGAGTTGGTGGCGGTGGCGGCAATGCAGTTCGTCATATGATCGCCAACAATGTTGAAGGTGTGGATTTTGTCTGCGCCAACACGGATGCGCAGGCGTTGACAAACATGCGTGCCAGAACTCTGCTGCAAATGGGCAGTAGCATCACCAAGGGCCTTGGCGCAGGCGCAAATCCAGCGGTAGGCCGTCAGGCTGCACTGGAAGACCGCGACGAGATCGCTGAGATTCTCTCCGGTGCGGACATGGTTTTCATCACAGCAGGAATGGGTGGCGGAACCGGCACCGGCGCGGCGCCTATCTTCGCTGAGGTTGCCAAAGAGCTGGGAATTCTGACTGTTGCTGTAGTAACTCGACCGTTTCCATTCGAAGGGAAAAAGCGCTCGTTGATTGCTGAGCAGGGGATTGCAGAGCTATCCCAGCATGTTGATTCCTTGATCACAATTCCAAATGAAAAGCTGCTTGATGTGCTTGGTAAAAATGCGTCACTGCTTGATGCGTTCAAAGCAGCTAACGACGTTTTGCTTGGCGCGGTAAAAGGCATTGCTGATCTGATTATCCGTCCTGGTATGATCAATGTGGATTTCGCGGATGTGCGCACGGTGATGTCTGAGATGGGTATGGCGATGATGGGCACCGGTTATGCAACAGGAGAAGGGCGTGCCCGCGAAGCTGCAGAAGCAGCAATCCGCAGTCCCTTGCTGGAAGACGTTAATCTGCATGGCGCACGTGGCATTCTGGTTAATATCACTGCCGGTGAGAACCTGTCACTGGGAGAATTCGCTGAGGTAGGCGATACCATCGCTGAATTTGCATCTGATGATGCGACTGTCGTTGTCGGGACGGTAATCGACCCGGAAATGGGTGACGAGATTCGGGTTACTGTTGTGGCAACCGGGCTTGGCAGCAGAGCCAGTACTGAGCGACCAACCAAAGTAATCGGTAATACTTATCAGAAAGCGCCTGCTGTTGCTGATTACCGCCAGTTGGATAAGCCAGCCGTAATGCGCACTCGAGCAGCGACCGCGCATACCATGCCACAGTCAGGCCTGGCCCGAGCGATTGGGGCAGATGCTGATATGGATTATCTAGATATTCCAGCTTTTCTGCGTAGACAGGCGGACTGATTTGCGCGTGTGGGTGCCGGGTTTACCGGCACGGTCTGGCAGCGAATACAAGCCCTTGCTGCTGCCAGCATAAGAGAAATCGTTATGTTGGGTTATTGGTTCGGATTTGTTATTATCGCCCGCAACGCTGAATCAGTTGGAGAATACGAGATGCAGCGGGCTCCACACATTATTTTTGGGAAGACGTAATATGCTGAAACAACGAACCTTGAAGAACGCCATCAGAGCCACTGGCGTCGGTCTTCATACTGGGGAAAAGGTCTATCTCACATTGCGTCCGGCTCCGATCAACAGCGGTATTATTTTTGTTCGCACTGATCTGTCTCCTCCCGTTGAAATACCAGCAAAAGCCAATTATGTGGGTGACACTACGCTATCGACTACGCTGGTAAAAGGCGATGTCAGAATTTCCACGATAGAGCATCTGATGTCGGCCATGTATGGTCTGGGTATAGACAATGCATATATTGATGTCAGCGCCCCTGAAGTGCCCATTATGGACGGCAGTGCCGGCCCCTTTGTATTTTTGATTCAGTCAGCAGGCATTGAAGAGCAGGCTGCAGCCAAAAAATTTATTCGTATTAAAAAGACACTGCGCCTTGAAGATGGTGATAAATCAGTCAGTCTGGAGCCCTTCGATGGTTTCAAAGTCAGTTACACCTTACTGTATGATCACCCGGTTTATCGCAAGTACACTAAGTCTGCCAGCATCGACTTTTCCAGCACCTCATTTGTGAAAGAAGTCAGCCGTGCACGCACATTCGGCTTCATGCATGAATTTGAAGAATTACGTAATCGCAATCTAGCGCTGGGCGCAAGCATGGACAATGCCATCGCAGTTGGCGACTATAAAGTGCTGAATGAAGATGGTCTGCGCTACGAAGATGAGTTCGTAAAGCACAAAATCCTTGACTCCATTGGTGATCTCTATCTGCTTGGTAAGAGTCTGATTGGTGAGTTCAAAGGATATAAATCTGGACATGCGCTGAATAATGCATTATTAAGATCGTTGGAAGAGAACAAAGATGCCTGGGAAATCGTCAGTTTTGACTCAGATTCAAACGCCCCGATTTCCTATATGAAGCCAGTATTGGCAGCCTGATCAGATTTAAGCGCCTTGCAAGTTCATTAACTCATTGATTTTCCGGATTCATGAGGCGTGTTTCTGTCGCTGTAAAAACAGGTGTTCTGGCATAAGTTCCTTAATAAATGTCATAGAGAAACACCTGAAGCATGAAAGTTATACTCGTCAATGAGCATTACGGCCATACCAGAACCATAGTCCTCAAAGGCTGGTTGAAAGGTTTGCTCTCCGTTTGTCTGCTGGGCGCGCCTGTTGCGATGGGCTACCTCGGCTATCAACTTGCTGTATCTCAGGATAATCAACCCTATTCTCAGGAAACCGCTCAGACCTGGCAACAGCAATTACGTGAGCAGGCTGAATCTTTGGCGCAGGTGAAACGTAATGCTGCACAGCAACTTGAGGCACTGACCATTCGGTTGGCTATGTTGCAGGCAAGGCTGTTGCGGCTTGATGCGCTCGGAGAAACCGTTACCTCGATAGCCCAACTTGATATCGGGGAGTTTGATTTCGCCGCACAGGAAGCCGGGCGGGGCGGTCCACTGATCGGCGACAACTTTGAATTTGAACAACCTGATTTTATCCTTGCGATTGCCGAACTCGAACAGCAGGTGGCAGACCGGGCACAACAGCTCGAAATTCTTGAAGAATTGATGGTTGAGCGACAGTTTATCTCGGATAGCTTTATTGCCGGCCGTCCTGTGGCCAAAGGCTGGATCTCCTCTGCGTATGGTCGTCGGGTTGATCCCTTCAGTGGGCGACTTGCTTCTCATTCTGGAGTCGATTTTGCTGCAAAAGCTGGTGAAAACATTATCAGCGTTGCTGCTGGTGTCATTGTCGCATCCGGTGAACGTCATGGTTACGGTTTGACGGTTGATATAAATCACGGCAATGGCTATTTAACCCGCTATGCCCATGCAGATAGATTGCTGGTTGATACCGGTGAAATCGTGCGCAAAGGTCAGGCTATTGCTCTGGTCGGCAGTACCGGGCGCTCCACTGGACCTCACGTTCACTTCGAAGTTTATAAGCATGGCCGAGTGGTAGATCCTGCCACTTACATCCATCGCACCGCTCGCTGATTCCGCGTTTCCATAATTTCTGTTCCGGTTTGCCAGAATGATGTCGGCAAACGGCACCTTGCGAATAGTTTTTTCAATTAATAACGCCAAATACCTCAATTCAGTTAACGGAAAATCATGAATCTACAGTTTCTCAGCAAAATATTCGGCAGCGCCAATTCGCGGCAACTCAAGAAGCTCTCCCGCACTGTTGCCAAAATTAATGTTTATGAAGATGCATTTGCTGTTCTTTCAGATGCGGAATTACAGGCCAAAACGTCCGAATTTAAGCAACGCTACGATGATGGCGCCGATGTGGATACCTTATTGCCAGAAGCCTTCGCGGTAGTCCGTGAGGCTGGCAAACGAACCGTGGGTATGCGCCATTTCGATGTTCAGATGATTGGTGGCATTGCCTTGCACGAAGGCAATATAGCCGAGATGAAAACCGGTGAAGGTAAGACCCTGGTCGCGACCCTTGCAGCCTACCTGAATGGCTTGACAGGTGAGGGCGTCCACATTGTGACGGTGAACGATTATCTGGCACAGCGTGATGCGAACTGGATGCGTCCCTTGTATGAATTTCTGGGACTGACCGTAGGCGTGATTACTACTGGACAAACTTCAGACCAGAAGCGCTCTGCGTATGAAGCTTCCATCACCTACGGCACCAATAATGAATTTGGCTTTGACTATCTGCGTGACAATATGGCTTTTCGTATTGAGGACAAGATGCAGAAAGTTTTGAATTTCGCCATCGTTGACGAAGTGGATTCAATTCTCATTGATGAAGCAAGAACTCCGCTGATTATTTCCGGTGCCGCTCAGGACAGTTCCCGTATGTATCAGGCCATCAACAGCCTGATTCCGAAGCTGGAGAAGGGAGAGCCGAAGCAGGAGAAAAAAGCTCTGGATATGAACCTGGCTCCTAAAGAGGAGACTGGACATTTTGTTATAGATGAAAAAGCCAGACAGGTGGAACTTACCGAAGCGGGACACGAATATCTGGAAGAACTGTTGACTGAGAAAAAACTGCTGGCTGAAGGCGAAAGTCTCTACTCCGCAAGTAATCTTTCCTTGCTGCACCACGTTAATTCCGCACTCAAAGCACACAATCTTTTCCATAAGGACGTTGAGTATATTGTTCAGAACGGGCGCATTGTTCTGATTGATGAACATACCGGTCGTACCATGGAAGGCCGGCGTCTATCAGAAGGATTGCATCAGGCTATCGAAGCAAAAGAGGGCCTGGAGATTCAGAGTGAAAGTCAGACACTGGCATCCACTACTTTCCAGAATTTTTTCCGGCTGTATGGAAAACTCTCTGGTATGACCGGCACAGCGGACACAGAAGCCTTCGAATTCAAGCAGATTTATGGTCTTGATGTGGTCGTTATTCCGCCTAATAGGTCAATGCAGCGTATCGATAAAAATGACCTGATATTTTTGTCAATGGAAGAAAAGTTTGAAGCTATTGTGCGCGATATTAAAGAGATCAGTGCAAAAGGAGCGCCCGTGCTGGTAGGCACGGCATCCATCGACACCTCTGAAACACTGTCTGCATTTTTGAAAAAAGAGAAGCTCGTTCATGAGGTTCTGAATGCCAAGTTTCATGAAAAGGAAGCCTTCATTATTGCTCAGGCAGGGCGCCCGGGTGTAGTGACTATTGCTACCAATATGGCGGGCCGTGGTACGGATATTGTGTTGGGAGGAAACTGGGAAGTTGAAGTTGCGGCGATTGAGAATCCGACACCGGAGCAGATAGCAAAAATCAAAGAACAATGGCAGAAGCGACACGATGACGTAATTGCGGCTGGGGGCCTGCATATTATCGGTACCGAGCGTCATGAGTCGCGTCGCATTGACAATCAGTTGCGAGGGAGGGCCGGTCGTCAGGGTGATCCAGGATATTCTCGATTCTATCTGTCTCTTGAAGATAATCTGATGCGGATATTCGCCTCCGAGCGCGTTAAGAATTTTATGCAGGCGCTTGGTATGGAGCGTGGTGAGGCAATTGAACACGGCATGGTGTCACGCTCAATAGAGAAGGCGCAGCGCAAAGTGGAAGGTCGCAATTTCGATATGCGTAAACAGTTGCTCGAATACGATAACGTCGCTAATGATCAGCGCACTATCATCTATCGTCAGCGCAATGAGTTGATGGCAAGTGATGATATTTCGGGCTTGATTAACAGCATGCGTGACGAGGTGGCTAATGAAGTCATCAGCACTCATATTCCTCAGCAGAGTGTTGCGGAACAGTGGGATATAGCAGGACTTGAAGTGGCGCTGGAAACTGAGTTTGCAACGCGACTGCCAGTTCAGCAGTGGCTGGATGAAGATACTAAATTATATGAAGAATCCCTGCGCGAGAAGATTAAGCAGGGGCTCAGTGCAGCCTATGAAGTAAAATGTGCGATCGTTGGCGATAAGATGCGCATGCTGGAAAAACAGCTGGTGCTGCAGATTCTCGATAACCTGTGGAAAGAGCATCTAGCCTCAATGGATCATTTGCGACAGGGTATATTCCTGCGCGGTTATGCCGGTAAGAACCCCAAGCAGGAATACAAGCGCGAAGCATTTGGTCTGTTCCAGAACCTGCTGTCAAACCTGCAGCACGAAGTAACCCGGTTTCTCAGCCATGTACAGGTTAAGACCAGCGCAGAAATCGATGCTCTCGAGCAACAGCGAGCAGAAGAAAGGGCCAGAGAAAAGCTGCAGATGCAGCATGCACAGGCTTCGGCTTTGCAGGACGAGCTTGCACAAAATGCACCGGAGTCGCAGGAGCCTGCGCGCGAACCTTTCGTTCGCGAAGACAAAAAAGTCGGCAGGAATGATCCCTGCCCATGTGGTTCTGGCAAGAAATTTAAACAATGTCATGGTCAATTAAGTTAAAGGGTCAGCATGATTGCAGGGATAGAAGTAAATCATAACTTATCGGCGGTTGCCGGAGTTCGAGTAGCGGCAGTTGAAAGCAGTATTCGCTATAAAAACCGCTTGGATCTGGTGCTTTTTGAATTTGCTCCATGCTCCAGGGTGGCAGGTGTATTTACCCGCAATGCATTTTGTGCGGCGCCGGTAATGCTGGCGAAAAAGCACCTCGAAAGCAGTGGCGGGGAATGCCGTTATCTGCTGATTAACACCGGCAATGCAAACGCAGGTACAGGTGAAAAAGGCTTGCGGGACGCTCTTGCCTGTTGTGAAGCACTTGCTCAAGCAACCGGTGTTCCGGTGAACAGCGTGCTGCCTTTTTCAACCGGTGTGATCGGCGAAAACCTGCCGGTGGAAAAAATCGCGCTGGGCATACCCAAAGCAGTTTCGGCGCTGGCAGATAGTAACTGGTCTGAGGCAGCCAAAGGCATTATGACCACGGATACCCGCCCCAAATCGGCATCGGCAATTATGAATGTTGGCGGTCAGACAGTGACCATTACCGGCATTGCCAAAGGGGCTGGAATGATCAAGCCGAATATGGCTACCATGCTCAGCTTTATCGCTACCGATGCACTCATTGAACAGGCGCTGCTGCAGAAATTACTGGAGGGCGCAGTACAGCGATCCTTTAACAGAATCACTGTGGACGGAGATACTTCTACCAATGATGCCTGCATTCTGGCAGCCAGTGGCAGCAGCGCAGTCACCATCAGTGAGGCGGATGCAGCGTCTTATCAGTTGTTTAACACCGCATTGCAGGGCCTGTTGCTGGAGTTGGCGCAAAGTATTATTCGCGATGCAGAAGGCGCCAAAAAATTCGTCACTGTTGACGTCCGTGAGGGTGGCAACAGTGGAGAGTGTTTAATGGTTGCCTATGCAATAGCTGAATCACCGCTGGTAAAAACCGCTTTGTCAGCCTCCGATCCAAACTGGGGACGCATTCTGGCGGCTGTCGGCAGAGCCGGCGTCCCGGATCTGGATGTATCCAGAATTAATATTTCGCTGGGCGAAATCAGCATCGTTGAAAATGGCACGCTGGCACCTTCTTATACAGAAGCTGCCGGTCAGGCGGTCATGAATCAGGGTGATATCGATATCATCGTCAGGCTGGCTCGTGGATCTGCGCAGGAACGGGTATGGACTTCTGATCTTTCCGAAGAGTATGTGCGCATCAATGCCAGTTATCGCAGCTGAACAGCAAGTTATTTTAAGAGCTCCCATACATGTTGCCGTGGGTGTCATTCGCGGTCCGGATAACACGGTACTTGTTGCACTGCGCGCAACAGAGAGCCATCAGGGTGGGCTGTGGGAGTTCCCAGGTGGCAAACTTGAGTCAGGCGAGAGCGTCAATCAGGCACTGCAACGGGAGCTGGAAGAAGAGCTTGGGATCACAGTGCTGGCTCAGAGTCGCTTGTGCCAGATCGCTCACGACTACGGTGATAAATCTGTACTGCTAGACGTATGGTCAGTGGACAGGTTCAGCGGGCAACCTCATGGTCAGCAGGGACAGCCGTTGCGCTGGATTCCGATTGAGCAGTTGCAGACGGAGGATTTCCCAATTGCAAATCGCGCCATCATCAGGCGTCTGCAATTACCGGATATGATTGCTGTAACCGGAGATGGCGAGGATGCTGAGGCGTTTTTCAGTCGCTTTGAGCAGGTGCTGGCTCAGGGTATAGGCATGGTTCAATTGCGGGCGCCTGCTCTGTCTGAGAATGATTTCAGAAAGCGCGCACTGCGGTGTTCCGAACTATGTCAGGTTTACAATGCCCGCCTGCTGTTGAATGCTGAACCCGAGCTGGTTGCTGAGGTTGATGCCGCCGGTTTTCATGCCAGCTCCCATCGGCTAATGGCGCTTAAGCAGCGGCCGGTAGATCAAAGCAGTTATTTCAGTGCATCTTGTCACAATCTTGCGCAACTGCTTCATGCCGAAAAACTGGGAGCAGATTTCGTTCTTATCTCACCCGTACTGGCCACGGGGTCACATCCGGGAGCAGTGCCACTGGGCTGGAAGCAGTTCAAGGAGCTAACTGCTGCCGTGGCTGTGCCTTGTTATGCCTTAGGGGGGGTAAGTCCGTTGGATGTAGCGGTAAGTAAGGCAAATGGTGGCGCAGGAATCGCAGCAATCAGCGCTTTCTGGTAAACCTAATAATCCTGTTGTTCGTCGTCGTCAGGTATGACAGGCATACCTGCAATAGTGTGACGTTCATTGGCCCATTCACCAAAATCAATCAGCTTGCATCGCTCCGAGCAAAACGGCCGGAATCTGCTCTCTTCGCGCCAGACTACGATGTCGTTACAGGTGGGGCAGTTTACGGTAATTTGTCTTTTATGCATGCCGCTCGCTCGCAGTAATACTCGTGCAATTTATTTACTTCATTTTCAAGATGCGCAAGATCCTTATCGTTGATGATGATGTCATTGGCACGCTGCAGGCGTTGAGCGCGACTGAGTTGAGTCGCCATTATAGCCTGCACAGCGCTGGCAGAGGTATCGTCACGTGCGCTGGTGCGATGAATCTGCTGTTGCTCAGAGGTATCAATCACCAGCACCCGGTCGGTCATGCTGTGTTGATCAGTTTCCAGCAACAGCGGCGATGAGAGAATCACATAAGGCGAATCACTGCGCCGCAGTTGCTGCTCTATCTCAGTGCGTATCATCGGGTGCAGCAGCGATTCAAGCCAGTGCTTTTCATCAGGATCGCTAAAAATCCTTGCACGCATTGCCTTCCGGTTCAAATTGCCATCAGGCAAGAGAATCTGTTTGCCAAAATGTGCGGATATCTCCGCCAGCGCTGTGCTGCCAGGCACTACTACTTCCCGCGAAACCACATCAGCATCAATAACATCAATGCCCTTTGCTGCAAAAAAACCAGTTGCAGCACTTTTACCACTGCCAATACCGCCAGTAACTCCAATGATCAGACGCTGCGGTGACTGTTCAGAATCCATGCTTTATAAGACCAGGAAATTTAAATATAAATTGCTTATCTGTTCGCCCCACAGCAGAGCGATGAAGCCTGCGCCGGTAAGATAAGGACCAAAGGGAAGCGGGATGTTTTTATCGCGTCCGAGAAAAATCAGCAGAAAAATACCCACCACTGCTCCCACCAGCGATGACAGAATTACAATAAGCAGCAGGCTTTGCCAGCCCATCCAAGCACCCAGCATCGCCAGCAATTTAAAATCACCATAGCCCATGCCTTCTTTGCCAGTAATCAATTTAAAACCCTGATACACAGTCCACAGCACCAGATAACCCGCGATGGCACCGATCACTGCATCCGCAGGCGATACACCCAGACCGATATCAACCGTGCTGAGCAGTAAGCCGAGCCATAACAGGGGCAGAGTGATATTGTCTGGTAGCAGTTGATGATCAAAGTCGATCATCGTGAGTGCAATCAAACTCCAGGTGAAAAACAACAACGCTAAAGTAAGCCAGTTGGCGCCAAACTTCCACGCTACCAGTCCGGAAAGGATAGCTGTAGCCAGTTCGACCAGCGGATAACGCGCAGAGATACGATGTTTACAGCTCGCACATTTGCCGCGCAATAACAGAAAGCTAAGCAGTGGGATATTCTGCCATGGCCGCACTGACGATCCACAATACGGGCAATGCGAGTCAGGTTTTAACAGATTAAAAACTTTGAATTGAGCAGCCGGGGCTGCAGTTTTGATCTGTGCTTCGTCTAGTTCCAGAAACTCTCGACACTGATTTCGCCAATCCCGCTGCAGCATGACCGGCACGCGATAAATCACCACATTGAGGAAGCTTCCGGTCAACAGGCCGAGAATGAACGTTATGCTGATCAGCGCAGTCTGACTGGAAATCAACAAATCAATAAGGCTCATCAAATAACCTGGCCTATCTGGAATATAGGCAGGTACATCGCAATCATCAGGCCGCCAATGAGTGTCCCCAGCACGGACATGATCAGTGGCTCCATCAAACTGGTGAGACCATCAACGGCATTATCCACTTCAGCTTCATAATAGGAGGCGCATTTATCGAGCATTGAGTCCAATGCCCCTGACTCCTCGCCAATCCCGACCATCTGGGTGATCATCGCTGGGAACAGGCCGGTACTACGGATTGCAAAATTGAGCTGCTGCCCGGTAGTGACGTCATCCCTGATCCGTCTGGTTGCTTTGGAGTAAACAATATTCCCTGTGGCGCCGGCAACAGACTCCAGCGCTTCGACCAGTGGCACGCCAGCAGAGAAGGTCGTTGCCAGCGTGCGGGTAAATCTGGCAAAGCAGGACTTTTCTATAATGGGTCCAATGACAGGAAGCTTGAGGGAAATTTTATCAACGACATCAGCAAACTCTCTGGATCTGATTCTGGCTTCCTTGAAACCGTAGCTGAGCAGGAAAAGCCCAATCAGTACCTTCCACCAGTGTGCAATTGCGATGTCGGATAATTTCAGAACAAATAAGGTAAAGGCAGGAAGTTCAGCGCCAAAGCTGGAGAATGTTTCAGCGAACTGTGGTACTACTTTCACCAGCAGCAGACCGGTGACAACAAGGGCTACAGCAACAACTACGATTGGATAATTCATCGCTTTCTTGATTTTTGATTTAAGCGCTTCAGTTTTTTCTTTATAAGTAGCAACCCGGTCCAACATTGTTTCCAGTGCGCCGGACTGTTCGCCGGACTCTACCAGATTGCAGAACAAATCATCAAAATAACGCGGATGTTTACGAATTGAGCCAGCGAAATTATTGCCGGCTGCGACATCGTCGCGAACCTGTCTCACCAGTTCCGCCATCGATACATTTATAAGACTGTCTGCGACAATATCGAAGGATTGCACCAGCGGAATGCCGGCCTTCATCATAGTTGCCAGCTGGCGGCTGAATACAGCGATGTCGCCCGGGGTGATTTTTTGCTTGCGCGGGCCAAACAGATCTTTAGCTTTCTTTTTAACTTTGGTGGGGTTTATGCCTTGCTTGCGCAGTTGCGCTTTCACCAGAGCCTGGCTGACGCCGGGTATTTCACCTTTGGTTTTATTACCGGCTTTATCAGTGCCCTGCCATGTATAAATTGTCTGTTTTACTGCCGTTGTTGCCATGATATATCCTGGATTACATTATTTTTTTAATCATCAGGTAACGCGGTTTGCTTCTTCCAGGCTGGTCAGGCCTTTAGAAACTTTGACCAATGCAGACTGGCGCAGACTATTGAAGCCTTCTTTGCGGGCCTGATCGGCAATTTGGATTGAATTACCATCTTCCATGATAATACGCGATATGCCATCGGTAACAGGAACTACTTCATAGATTCCGACGCGGCCTTTATAGCCTTCCGTACACTTATCACAGCCCACCGGTTGAAACAATTGCGCTTCCAGGATTTGCTCAGGTGTGAAACCAATTTCGAGTAATGCTGCTTCCGGTATATGCACAGCTTTTTTGCAATGACTGCACAGACGGCGCGCCAGCCGCTGAGCAATGATCAAAGTGACCGAGGTTGCCAGGTTGAAGGAGGGGATACCCATATTCCGCAATCGCGTCAATGTCTCGGGGGCACTGTTGGTATGCAGAGTCGACAGCACCAGGTGACCTGTTTGCGCAGCCTTGATGGCAATCTCGGCAGTTTCCAGATCGCGGATCTCACCAACCATGATAATGTCTGGATCCTGACGCAAAAACGCCCTCAGCGCCGCCGCAAAACTCAATCCAATGCGAGCATTAACTGGCACCTGATTAACCCCTTCAAGATTTATTTCAACCGGGTCTTCGGCAGTTGAGATATTTCTTTCTTCGGTATTCAGGATGTTCAAGCCGGTGTACAGGGACACCGTTTTTCCGCTGCCGGTGGGTCCAGTCACCAGAATTAGCCCCTGAGACTGGCTCAACGCTGTCATATAAAATTCTTTTTGATCCTCTTCATAACCGAGCGCATCAATACCCATCTGCGCACTGCTAGGATCAAGAATACGTAATACAACTTTCTCGCCCCATAATGTCGGCAACGTATTGACTCGAAAATCGATGGCGCGAGTAGGGGACAGCTTCATCTTGATGCGGCCATCCTGTGGCAGTCGCCGTTCTGATATATCCATCTGCGACATGATTTTGAGGCGGGACGATATCCGGGTCGCCAGTTGCAGAGGCGGTTTCGCCGCATCCCGCAAAATACCGTCAGTGCGATAACGTATCCGGTAGCTCTTCTCGTAGGGCTCAACATGAATATCAGAGACGCCCAGTTTGATCGCATCCAGCAGGATTTTGTTGACGAAACGCACAATCGGGGCTTCATCGGTAAGATCCGTTGTCTCTTTGTCTTCGCGCTCCTGCTTACTCTGATCTATTTCCAGGTTCTCAAGATCGGCATCATCGAAACTGCCTAGCAGATTCTGGCCGCCTTCAATTTCGTCGATCAATTTAATGATCGCCAGGGAGAGTAGATTCTCATCGACCACAATGACATCAATATTCAGACCGGTATGAAATTTGATCTCATCAAATGCTTTGATATCAGTTGGGTCGGATACAGCGAGGTAGAGTCTGTTGCCGCGCTTGAATAAAGGCATCACACGGTGTTTTTGGAGCAGTCTGGGATCGACGAGATTCTGAGGACAATAATGGGTATCAAAAGCAGCGAGGTCCATAACCGGGGCCCCGAATTCCTCCGATGCTGCTATGGCTATTTTCCAGCTGGAACATATTTTATCTTTGACCAGATGGCTGACGAAGGGGATTTTGTCTTTGCGTGCGGCGCGCAATGCATCTTCTGCCTGCGTCTGATTCAGAATACCATCCTGAATAAGCCGCTTGGCCAGACCGCTGACTGTGTTCACCATGATAGTTTTTTTCTGCTAAGCATTTGTAGTCGACTATAATTGTTTTGCTGGTGTTGATCGAATTATAGATTATCACCCCCTGTCTGCGTAGAACAGGCGTGCTGCAGAGGTGACCGTATTCGCTCCGAAACCTGTGAGATCGGTCACACATAGGAACTGACATGAAACAGCTAATGCTGACGAAAATTGTCATATTCTTACACTTGCCGTATACAGAGACGGCAAGTGTTTTAAAATGATTAAAATATTAAGTCTAACTAAAACAATTAGTTAATACTGGGTTTAGGAGTGTTGGCACGCTTTGTGTTATATATGTTACGAACCGTTTAAAAATTATGACGGCAAAACCGGAATTTATCGAAAATCCAGGAGAATAAAAAATGCAAATTCAAACTAAAAAACAACAGGGTTTCACGCTGATCGAATTGATGATCGTGGTAGCTATCATTGGTATTCTGGCGGCTGTAGCGTTGCCTGCTTATCAGACTTATACACAGCGCGCACGATTTTCTGAAGTAGTGCTGGCCACGACTCCCTACAAGAGTGCATTTGAAGTGGCGGCACAGACTGGTCGAATCGCAGCGCTGGCAGGTACGGACTCAGGGGGAAGTGGTATACCTGCTGCCGCTGGTGCAACAGGTGCAGTAACCAGCGTTGCAATGGACGAAGGTGTAATCACCGCTACGGGATCTGCAGCTGTAGGCAGTTTCACATATGTCCTGACTCCAAACGGTGTTACCGCTCCTATTCAGTGGGCTGCTACCGGAACATGCCTCGCGGCTGGTGTTTGTTAATAAAAATGGTGAGCCTGGCATCCGAGTGCCAGGTT